>ENA-OQCS01000796-OQCS01000796.1-human-gut-metagenome-genome-assembly--contig:-NODE-796-length-17383-cov-1.944773_pt1 | contig 17383 bp, 24 predicted proteins | sample MGYA00242757_ERZ504575 | MGnify/ENA primary metagenome ERZ504575 (study PRJEB26092, sample SAMD00036297) | human gut metagenome | host: Homo sapiens | study: EMG produced TPA metagenomics assembly of...
TTCGTTCGAAACGATAGACGGTTGTTGGTCGGGTCGGAAGTGGTTCGTTTCGTTATTGACGAGGCACACTGTTTCTCAGCTTGGGGACAGGATTTCCGTGTGGATTATCTATATATAGGTGATTTCATACGTCTGTTACAGGAACAAAAAGGAGGGAAGCAGGCGATACCGGTGTCCTGTTTTACAGCCACTGCCAAGCAGAATGTAATACAAGATATCAAAGACTATTTTTTCGAAAAGCTAAATATACGCTTTAAAACATTTTGTTCGGGAAGTACCCGCAAAAATCTAAAATACAAAGTTTTCAAGGTAGAAAATGAAGATGAAAATATGGACTGTTACGGAGTATCATTGAAGACCATGATTGTCCGGCTATAGTTTATGTTTCCCGTACCCGTACGGCAGCCAAAGTTGCCACGCGCTTGCAGCAGGATGGTTTTTCGGCCGGTACTTTTCACGGAAAGATGGAAACCCGGATGACGTCCAGTCAGAATGATTTCATAGACAATAAAATCCGGATAATGGTCGCTACCTCTGCTTTTGGAATGGGGGTCGACAAGAAAAATGTCGGTCTGGTGGTTCATTACGAGATATCGGATTCATTGGAAAATTATGTGCAGGAGGCTGGTAGAGCCGGGCGTGACGAATCAATTGAGGCGGATTGTTACGTTCTTTTCAACGAAGAGGATCTGGACAAGCACTTCTATTTGCTAAACCAGACCAAACTGCGTATTAAAGAGATACAGCAGGTTTGGAAAGCAATTAAAGAACTTACCAGTTCCAGGATTTCGTTGTCAGCTCTTGAACTTGCCCGTAAAGCTGGTTGGAATGAAAATATTCTGGACGTGGAAACGCGTGTAACCACTGCAATAGCCGCGCTTGAGGAGGCCGGTTATATTCGGCGGGGGCAAAACAATCCATGTGTTTTTGCTGATAGTATCCTTGCGAAAACAGCTCAGGAGGCTATCGATAGAATAACAGTCTCTCCACGTTTGATGACACTCAAAAGGAAGAAGCGATACGTATCATCAAAAAATTAATTTCGACGAGAAGCCGCAAGCATGTAAATGGCGAGATCCCGGAATCTCGTATCGATTATATCTCGGACCATTTGGGGATATCCCGGCAAGAAGTGATGCTGGTCATTCGCTTGTTGCGGGAAGAGAATATTCTGGCAGACGCTTGTGACTTGACAGCTTATATAAAAAAAGGTGAAAACAGCAATCGTTCGCTTGAAACAGTCCTTCTTTACAACCGTCTTGATGAATACCTTTTATCCGTTTTTACCGCAAAAGAACAATCTTTCAATCTGAAAGAGCTACGGAAAGAAGCCGAGATCGAGACTGGAAAAAGTATTTCGCCAGATAAGCTAAACAGACTCCTTAAATTTTTGGTCTGAAAAGAACTGGATCAAACGGATATACTTGGATAAAGCGCATAATTATGTCACGATTGCCCGTACCGGATCGGTCCTCGATCTGGAAGAACTGACGGAAGGGAGGCATCTCTTGTCTGATTTCATCATTCGTTATTTGTTTGAGAAAACAGGACAGTCCAGCGAGCTGGAACAGAGCGGAAATATTTTGGTCGAGTTTTCCATGCTTGAGCTGAAAGAGGCGTATGAGAAGGATGTCAGGAAACAATTGTTTGGGCATACCATTCGGATGGAAGACATTGAAGATACTCTTTTGTATCTTTCGCGGATAGAAGCCTTACAGATCGAAGGTGGCTTCTTGGTGTTATACAACCGATTGCAGATAGACAGATTGGTTCTGAATAATAAGATGCAATATAAACAGGATGATTATCATAAACTCGAACTGTTTTATGCCAATAAGATCCAGCAGATTAATATTGTCGGTGAATATGTACGGAAAATGCTTTCCGGTAATAGCGATGCATTGGAATTTGTTGACGACTATTTCCAACTGAATTATTCGTCATTCCTCCAAAAATATTTCCCTGGTAAACGGAGGGATGAGATTAACCGGAAAATGACGAATACCAACTTCAGCGGTTATTGGGGGAATTGTCCGAAACACAATTGGAGATTGTCAAGGATGACCGTCCCGGTTCTATAGTCGTCATGGCGGGACCCGGAAGTGGAAAGACACGTGTACTTGTTCATAAACTGGCTTACTTGCTGTTGGAGGAAGATGTCAAGCACGAACAACTCTTGATGCTGACTTTTTCTCGTGCTGCTGCGAGCGAATTCAGACGACGGTTATGGGATTTGATAGGGACTGCTGCTGGTTATGTTGAGATCAAGACTTTCCACTCTTATTGTTTCGACCTGTTAGGGCTGCAAGGTTCTTTAGAAAAATCATCTTCCGTAATTATCGATGCCGTGGGAAAAATAGGCAATGGGGAAGTAGAGATAAATCGTATTACAAAAACGGTTCTGGTGATTGATGAGGCGCAGGATATGACTGAAGACGAGTTTGCACTGGTGGAGGCGCTTATTCGTAAAAATGAGGACTTGAAGGTGGTCGCGGTAGGTGACGATGACCAGAATATTTACAGTTTCCGTCGTTCGAATTCCCGATATATGAGAAAGCTGGTCGATGAATACGGTGCTCGTACGCATGATTTGCTGGTCAATTTCCGAAGCAAAAAGTGTTTGGTTGAGTTTGCGAATCGTTTTTGGGAAACTATACCTGAAAGAATGAAGCAGTCGCGGATCATTTCTCACGACCAGGATGAAGGTGAGATCCGTATCGTTCAATACCAGTCGCCGAATATGGTTATACCATTGGTGCAGGATATTTGTGCAACCCCTCTGATCGGAACGACCTGCGTATTGACTCAGACAAACTGGGAAGCGATACAGGTTGCCTGTTTGTTGAAAGATAAACGTATGCCAGTCCGTTTGATTCAGTCGAACGAGGGTTTCCGTCTGTGCGATATGGATGAGATGCGTTTCTTCAACCGGATTTTAGGATCGCAAGCGGAGGTTCATCTGATAGATGAAGTATGCTGGGCTGAGGCAAAACAAGCTATTAAAAATGAATATTGTGAAGCTGCTTCTTGGGAAATTTGCCGGGGGATTATTCAGAATTTCGAACAACTTTATCCCTGTAAGTATCGTTCGGATTGGGAAACGTATCTGTTTGAATCGAAGCTGGAAGATTTCTATGCCGTTCGGGGAGAAACTATCGTTGTTTCTACGATTCACAAGGCAAAAGGGAAAGAGTTTGATAATGTCTTTCTGCTTTTAAACGATAATAGGGATTTATTAGGGGATAATCAGCCTGTCACGGATGAAAAGAGACGTGAGATTTATGTAGCACTCACACGTGCCAAAAATAAGTTATCGATCCATTTGAATAGCTATTATCCGGAAATTTTCGGCAATGAGGAAAAAATTATCCGGTTCGATAAGGCTTATTATCCGATGCCGGAACGTTTACTGTTCTTGCTTACGCATCGCGATGTATGGTTGGATTTTTTCAAAGATGCAAGGAGGCAGGAGTCGATTGGAAATCTGAAAAGTGGCATGCCATTGCGGTTGATGGAGGGCGGTTGTTGCGATTCGTCGGATAAGGAAGTTGTCCGTTTTTCAAACAGTTTCAAAAAAGAGATCGAGAAATGGCTGGATAAGGGATATGAACTGAAAGAGGCACGCGTTAATTTTGTCGTGTATTGGAAAAAAACGGGAGAAGAAGAGGAGGTAAAAGTTCTTTTACCGGAAATAGTGTTGGTAAAGGTGAGAAACTTAAATGTTTCGGAATTGATGATTTTATAAATGTGGAGGATGATATGAAAATACTGGAAACGGAACGATTGTTATTACGGGGATTGGAACAAGGAGATTTTAAGGATGTGTGCAAACTGTTGCAGGACGATGAAGTCATGTATGCCTATGAAGGGGCATTCAACGATCAGGAAGTGCAAAACTGGCTGGATAGGCAGTTCGGACGGTACCGGCACGACGGCTTCGGTTTATGGGGAGTGGTTGAGAAAGGTAGCAACGAACTAATTGGGCAGTGTGGTATTACTTATCAGGAATTTGACGGAAACGAGTCCCTGAAATCGGTTACCTTTTTAAAAAGGAGTTTTGGCATAAGGGCTTTGCTATCGAAGCTGCTGTCGCTTGTCGGGAGTATGCTTTCCATACGCTTGGTTTCGAAGAGGTCTATTCGATCATACGGGATACCAATATTGCTTCCCAAAAAAGTAGCGCGGCGCAATGGCATGCAAAAAGTGGCAACCTTCATTAAGCATTACCGAGGGGTGGACATGCCGCATTTTGTTTATAAAGTCAGTTTGTGTAAATGAGAAATCCAAAAGCGATTTCCCAGAACAAAAATCGCTCTGATAATGATTATATAAAAAGCCTTTTGCTTTCTTACGATCCGTATGTGATGAAAGGACTTTTTTCTTTTTATTTGGTAGATTTGTTGAAAGAATATTGTTTTATAGAATAATTTAACTAAATGGTAGATAAAATGATTATTTCTATTAATGTGTCAAATAAACTTCGTTTATATGAACATTATGTAATATAATGTAAGTATCTTTGCAGTCGGAATAAACAAGATAGAACCAAATGGAAGTACTTAAACACGAGTGTGGAGTCGCCATGGTCCGGTTACTAAAGCCTTTGGAATATTATCATCAGAAGTATGGAACCTGGATGTATGGGCTCAATAAGCTCTATTTGTTGATGGAAAAGCAGCATAACCGCGGTCAAGAAGGAGCCGGTTTAGCATGCGTCAAGTTGGAAGCTAGTCCCGGCGAAGAATATATGTTTCGGGAAAGAGCATTAGGCACAGAAGCCATTACCGAGATATTTGCAGCGTTCATGAGTATTACAAGGATTTGCCGCCCGACAAACTGAATGATCCGCTTTTTGCTAAAACAAACCTTCCCTTTGCAGGAGAGCTTTATATGGGACACCTGCGTTACAGTACGACCGGGAAATCCGGTATTTCCTATGTCCATCCTTTTTTACGCCGTAACAACTGGAGAGCCAAGAACCTTGCTCTTTGCGGTAATTTCAATCTTACTAACGTACAGGATATTTTTGAAGAGATAACAGCCATCGGCCAGCATCCGCGTGCCTATGCCGACACTTTCATCATGCTAGAACAGGTGGGGCACCGTCTGGACCGTGAGGTCGAACGCCTGTACCGGAAGTACGAAGCCGAAGGCTGAAAGGAATGAATATCACCCATGCGATCGAGGCAAATGTCGACCTGTCGAATGTCCTGAAACGTTGTGCCCCGCAGTGGGACGGTGGTTTCGTGATCTGCGGATTGACCGGGAGTGGTGAGTCTTTCAGCGTGCGCGATCCCTGGGGCATCCGTCCGGCGTTCTATTATGCCGATGACGAGATCGTGATCCTGGCAAGCGAACGTCCGGTGATCCAGACGGCCATGAACGTGCCTGCCGAAGATGTACATGAACTGAAAAGGGGAGAGGCACTGATCATCAACAAGCAAGGTAATTGGCATACGTCGCAGATCGTAGAGCCGAAGGAAAATAAGGCCTGCTCGTTCGAGCGCATTTACTTCTCACGTGGAAGCGATCGGGATATTTACCGCGAACGGAAACGGTTGGGTGAAAATCTTGTACCTGCAGTCTTGAAGGCTGTGGACAACGATCTGAACCATACGGTCTTTTCCTTTATCCCGAATACGGCGGAGGTCGCCTACTTTGGATTGCAGGAGGGCATGAACGAATATTTGAACAAGAAGAAAAAGGAATGGATCGCCGATCGCAGCCACCTGCTTCAGGAGGAAGAACTGGAACAAATCCTGTCCATGCGTGTTAGGTGTGAAAAAGTAGCGATCAAAGATATAAAATTGCGTACCTTTATTGCCGAGGGAAACAGTCGTAACGATCTGGCTGCCATGTGTACGATATCACGTACGGAAGCATCGTGCCTTTCGAGGACAATCTGTCGTGATCGACGACAGTATCGTGCGCGGTACGACACTCCGGCAGAGTATCATCGGTATTCTGGACCGACTGAATCCGAAGAAGATCGTGGTGGTCAGCTCGTCTCCGCAGGTGCGCTATCCGGACTATTACGGTATTGATATGTCTCGTATGAGCGAATTTATCGCGTTCAAGGCTGCCGTGGCACTTTTAGTGGACAAGGGGATGGAATCCGTTCTGCTCGATGCCTATAAGAAAGCCAAGCGGCAGCAGGTTATGCCGTGCGATGCGACCGTAAATTATGTGAAGGAGATTTATGCGTCTTTCACCGACGAGGAAATTTCGGCCAAGATGGTGGAACTGCTTACCCCCGTAGGAACACGTGCGAAGGTGGAGATTGTTTACCAGACACTCGAAGGGTTACATGCCGCTTGTCCTGATCATCCGGGCGACTGGTATTTCTCCGGTGATTATCCGACACCTGGTGGTGTACGAATGGTGAACGAAGCGTTCATTCATTATATGGAAGAGGAATATTGGGGAATTGAAAAATGATAATTGAATATTGAAAATGACAAGAAAAACAGCAACATTGGTCTTAGACGACGGAAGCATGTTTCACGGCTTCTCTTTTGGTTTTGACAAGGCAGTGGCCGGCGAAGTGGTGTTCAACACTGCAATGACCGGTTATCCCGAAAGTCTTACCGACCCTTCGTATGCCGGGCAGTTGATGGTTCTGACTTATCCGTTGGTCGGAAACTACGGGGTGCCTCCTTTCTCTATCGAAGAGAACGGCTTGCCTACCTTTATGGAGAGTGAGAAAATTCATGCGGAGGCGATTATCGTGAGTGACTATAGTGAAGAGTATAGCCACTGGAATGCTGTGGAAAGCCTTGGTGACTGGTTGAAACGTGAGAAGATTCCCGGAATTACCGGCATCGATACCCGTGCGCTGACAAAAAAGATACGAGAGCACGGGGTAATGATGGGACGTATCGTTATCGGTACCGCCGATAAAGAAGGTGAAAGTGGAGGGGAAATACCGGATTACGGTAGCATCAATTATGTGGATCGTGTTTCTTGCAAAGACATTGTCGCCTACTTACCTGACGGGATCACCACCCATTACCCTGTAGGCTTCGACAACTTTCAATTTTCAACTTTCAACTCTCAACTCTTGAAGCGTGTTGTGCTTCTCGATTGTGGTGTGAAAGCCAATATCATCCGTAACCTTTTGAAGCGGAATGTAGCGGTGATACGTGTTCCCTGGAACTATGATTTCAATCATTTGGAATACGACGGGCTTTTCCTTTCGAACGGCCCTGGCGATCCCAATACTTGCGATGTTGCTGTCCGGAATATCCGCAAGGCATTGGATGGGGACAAACCGATCTGTGGCATTTGCATGGGAAACCAGTTGCTTGCCAAAGCAGGCGGCGCTTCGATCTATAAACTGAAGTATGGCCACCGCAGCCATAACCAGCCGGTGCGTATGGTGGGGACGGAGAAGTGTTTTATCACCTCCCAGAATCACGGCTACGCAGTGGATAATGACACATTGGGGGCTGACTGGGAACCGCTCTTTGTCAATATGAACGACGGGACAAACGAAGGAATCCGGCATAAGACGAAGCCTTTCTTTTCTTCCCAGTTCCATCCCGAAGCATGTAGCGGACCGACCGATACGGAGTTTATCTTCGATAAGTTTGTCGATTTGCTTTAGGAATTGGGACGACAGATCTAAAAATGTTAACGAATAAAAGAGTCTGAAAATGAAAGAAGATATAAAGAAAGTCCTGATACTCGGTTCCGGCGCCTAAAGATCGGTGAAGCGGGAGAATTCGACTATTCAGGTAGCCAGGCTTTGAAAGCCATCAAGGAGGAGGGAATCCAGACAGTGCTTATCAATCCGAACATCGCTACGGTACAGACTTCGGAAGGAGTGGCAGATACCGTTTATTTCCTGCCCGTCACTCCCTTCTTTGTCGAAAAGGTGATCGCCAAAGAACGTCCGGATGGCATCCTGCTCGCTTTTGGAGGCCAGACGGCGTTGAACTGCGGTGTGGCGCTTTACCAGAGTGGTGTGCTGGAAAAATATAACGTCCGTGTACTCGGTACTCCGGTACAGGCAATCATGGATACGGAGGATCGCGAACTCTTCGTCCGCAAACTCGACGAGATCGGTGTGAAGACGATCAAGAGCGAAGCGGTGGAAAATGCCGAAGATGCCCGCCGGGCTGCTGCCGAGTTAGGCTATCCGGTGATTGTCCGTGCCGCTTATGCTTTGGGCGGCCTCGGCTCCGGCTTCTGCGACAATGAGGAGGAACTGGATGTACTGGTTGAAAAAGCCTTCTCTTTCTCTTCTCAAGTGTTGGTGGAAAAGAGTTTGAAGGGATGGAAAGAAGTGGAATATGAGGTGGTGCGCGACCGTTTCGACAACTGTATCACGGTCTGCAACATGGAGAACTTCGACCCGTTGGGTATCCATACCGGCGAAAGCATCGTGATCGCTCCGTCACAGACACTGACCAACAGCGAGTATCATAAACTTCGTGAACTGGCTATCCGGATCATCCGTCATATCGGTATCGTGGGCGAATGTAACGTGCAATATGCTTTCGATCCGGAGAGCGAAGACTACCGCGTGATCGAAGTGAACGCCCGTCTTTCCCGTTCGTCTGCGCTGGCCTCTAAAGCAACTGGTTATCCGTTGGCTTTCGTCGCAGCTAAGTTGGGACTGGGTTACGGCCTTTTTTGATTTGAAAAACTCGGTGACGAAGACGACAAGTGCTTTCTTCGAACCGGCTCTCGACTATGTGGTCTGCAAGATCCCGCGCTGGGATTTGGGTAAGTTTCATGGTGTGGCTCGTGAGTTGGGGTCGAGCATGAAATCTGTGGGCGAGGTGATGGCGATCGGGCGCACCTTCGAAGAGGCGATCCAAAAAGGGTTGCGTATGATCGGACAGGGCATGCATGGTTTCGTGGAAAACAAGGAGCTGGTGATAACCGACATCGACAAGGCACTCCATGAACCGACCGACACCCGTATCTTCGTTATCTCCAAAGCGTTCCGTGCCGGATATACCATCGATCAGATACACGAACTGACCAAGATAGACCGGTGGTTCCTACAAAAACTCTACGGAATCATGTGTACCTCCAAGGAGTTGCATAAATTGACAATTGATAATGGACAATTGGTAATTAAAAAAGAATATCGCAATCCTGATAATTGTCAATCGTCCATAGTCCATAGTTCATTGCTTCGCAAGGCGAAACGGCAAGGTTTCTCCGATTTTCAGATAGCTCGCGCCTTCGGCCTTGAGGGAAATATAGAAAGAGGTATGATGCAGATCCGCCAGTTTCGTAAGGAACACGGCATCGTTCCGGTAGTGAAACAGATCGATACGCTGGCTGCTGAATACCCGGCGCAGACGAACTATCTGTATCTGACCTATAGCGGTACGGAAAACGACGTGCAGTATCAGGGTGACCACCGTTCCATCGTCGTGCTGGGTTCCGGCGCTTACCGGATCGGCAGTTCGGTCGAGTTCGACTGGTGTGGCGTGCAGGCGTTGGAAACGATCCGTAAGGAAGGTTGCGTTCGGTGATGATCAACTACAATCCTGAAACAGTTTCGACCGACTATGATATGTGTGACCGCCTTTACTTCGATGAACTGACCTTCGAACGTGTGATGGATATCCTCGAACTGGAAAATCCGCACGGCGTGATTGTCTCGACAGGCGGTCAGATACCCAATAACCTGGCGATGCGCCTTGACGAACAGCATGTCAATATCTTGGGGACATCCGCCAAGAGTATCGACAATGCCGAAGATCGCGAGAAATTTTCCGCCATGCTGGACCGCATCAGTGTGGACCAGCCGCGTTGGAAAGAGCTTTCGTCGATGGAAGATATCAACGAGTTTGTGGCTGAGGTGGGTTTTCCGGTCTTGGTTCGTCCGAGTTATGTGCTGAGTGGCGCCGCCATGAATGTCTGCTCCAACCAGGAAGAACTCGAACGCTTCTTGCAGCTGGCAGCCAACGTGTCGCAGAAACATCCGGTCGTTGTCAGCCAGTTCATCGAACATGCCAAGGAAGTGGAAATGGATGCTGTAGCCGATAAGGGTGAGATCGTCATGTATGCAATCTCCGAACATATCGAGTTTGCCGGTGTGCATTCCGGCGATGCAACTATCCAGTTTCCCGCACAAAAGCTGTATGTTGAAACGGTCCGCCGCATCAAGCGTATCAGCAAGCAGATCGCAAAAGAGCTGAATATCTCTGGTCCGTTCAACATCCAATATCTGGCGAAAGGCAACGAGATCAAGGTGATCGAATGTAACCTTCGCGCGAGCCGTTCCTTTCCTTTCGTCAGCAAGTATTGAAGATTAACTTTATTGAACTGGCCACTCGCATCATGTTAGGTTTACCTGTCGAGAAACCTAATAAGAACGAATTCGATCTGGATTATGTAGGTATCAAAGCCTCGCAGTTCTCCTTCAACCGCTTGCAGAAAGCCGACCCTGTTTTAGGTGTTGATATGGCTTCGACGGGCGAGGTCGGGTGTATCGGCGACGATGTTTCCGAGGCTGTTTTGAAAAGTATGCTTTCCGTCGGTCTCCGTATCCCAGAAAAGAATATTCTGCTCTCGACGGGTACGCCAAAACAGAAAGTGGCCATGTTGGATGCCGCCAAGATGCTGGCATCGAAAGGCTACAACCTCTTTGCAACAGGCGGGACACACCGCTTTCTCGAAGAAAACGGCATCTCCAGTACGCGGGTTTACTGGCCGAGCGAGGAGGACATGGAACCTCAAGCACTCACCATGCTCCACGAAAGGAAGATCGACATGGTTGTGAATATTCCGCGCGACCTTTCAGCCGGTGAGTTGAATAATGGCTATAAGATCCGTCGTGCCGCCATCGATCTGAACGTTCCGCTCATCACAAATGCCCGTCTGGCAAGCGCCTTTATCGAAGCATTTTGCACGCTGGGCATGGACGATATACAAATCCGAAGCTGGCAGGAGTATAAGTGATTTGTTACTTTTGGATCAAGTTCAAAGTAACAGAAATAATTATTACATTTGTGGTAATTAAAATAAACCAATATGAAGATAGGATTATTTATCCCCTGTTATATCAATGCGGTATATCCGGAAGTTGGTGTTGCTTCCTATAAATTATTGAAAAGTCTCGGGTTGGATGTGGATTATCCGTTAGACCAGACTTGTTGTGGCCAGCCAATGGCAAATGCCGGATTCGAGCATGAATCGGCAGGGTTGGCGCTGCGTATGGAAGAACTGTTCCGTTCGTACGATTATGTGGTTGGCCCTTCTGCCAGTTGTGTCGCTTTCGTGAAAGAGAATCATCCGGTATTCTGGAAAAGGCAGGTCATGTGTGTATGAACAGCAAGAAGATTTATGATATCTGCGAGTTCCTGCACGATATTGTGAAGGTCAAGGAACTGAAAGCTGAATTTCCCCACAAGGTAAGCATTCACAATAGCTGTCACGGTGTGCGCGAGTTGCATCTTTCTTCTCCGAGTGAACGGAATATCCCGTATTTTTCTAAGTTGCGCGATCTCCTCTCTTTGGTGAAAGGCATTGAGATATTCGAACCGAAACGTATCGACGAGTGCTGTGGGTTCGGTGGCATGTTTGCGATTGAGGAACGAAGTGTCCGTCTGTATGGGACGAGATAAGGTGAAGGACCACATGAGCACAGGAGCCGAGTACATCACCGGTGCCGACAGTTCCTGCCTGATGCATATGGAAGGCGTGATCAAGCGTGACAACCTTCCGATCAAACGATTCATATTGTTGAAATATTAGCCTCCGGATTATGAGCACGAAACATTCAAAAGCGGCTGCCCGCTTCATCGGGAACCGCAAGCAGGAAGCCTGGCACGACGAAACCCTCTGGATGGTCCGTGTCAAACGGGATAAAATGAGCCATTCGCTTCCCGAATGGGAACGCTTGCGTGAACTGGCTTGTGAGATCAAACTTATTCGAACAGCCATTTGGATGTCCTTTTGGAAGAGTTCGAGAAGAACGCCACGGCCAACGGAGCGATTGTCCATTGGGCGAAAGACGCGGCGGAACATAATGCGATCGTCGAGGAAATCCTGCAACAGCACAAGGCGCATACGCTGATAAAGAGCAAATCCATGTTGACAGAAGAGTGTGGTATGAACGATTACCTGTTCGGAAAAGGTTACGATATAATCGAGAGCGACCTCGGCGAACGTATCCTTCAATGGATGAAACTTCATCCCAGCCATATCGTGATGCCCGCTATCCATATCAAGCGGCAGGAGGTGGGCGAGATGATGGAGCGCGTGTTAGGTACGGAAAAAGGCAATTCCGACCCGACCTATCTGACGCATGCCGTCCGCAAAAATATGCGTGAGAAATTCCTGACAGCCGATGTTGCCATGACGGGAGCTAACTTTGCAGTTGCTTCGACTGGAGAGATAGTGGTCTGCACCAACGAGGGGAATGCAGATATGGGAACTTCTTTCCCGAATGTTCACATTGCGACGTTCGGAATGGAGAAGATCGTGCCGGATCGGGACTCGTTAGGTGTCTTCACCCGCCTGCTGGCACGCTCCGGCACGGGGCAGCCGATCACTTCCTACACTTCTCACTATTGTAAACCGAAAGAAGGAGGTGAGTTTCATATCATCATAGTCGATAACGGGCGGAGTGATATCCTGGCATGTCCCGATCATATCCGTACGCTGAACTGCATCCGTTGTGGCGAGTGTATGAATACTTGTCCGGTCTATCGCCGTAGCGTGGTTATTCCTATACATATTTTATACCCGGCCCGATTGGATCAATCTAGGGATGCTGAAAGATCCGGTGAAATATTCGGACAATGTTTCTGCCTGTTCGTTGTGCCTCTCTTGCTCGAATGTTTGCCCGGTCAAGATAGACCTCGGCGAACAGATCTATCGCTGGCGTCAGGACTTGGATAAGATAGGGAAAGCGAGTACGGAGAAAAAGATTATGTCCGGCGGCATGAAGTTCCTGATGGAACGTCCGAAACTGTTCAATACGGCTTTGAAGTTTGCCCCGGTAGTCAATAACATGCCTCGTTTTATGATCTACAACGCTTTGAATGCATGGGGGAAGGGCCGTGAACTGCCAGCTTTTGCCAAGCAGTCGTTCAATGAAATGTGGAAAAGTAACAAGATAAAATAATGTAGGGGTGAAGTATGCTTGCCCTTAAAATGATACGACAATGAGTAGCAAAAACGATATATTATCTGCTATCCGTCGTCACACCGGCAAACGTTACGATATGCCGGAACTGACGCTGGATGCCATCACTTACGAAGATAAAATCCTCCAGTTTACCGACTCTCTGAAAGCTGCTGGGGGGCAAGTCGTCCTGATGCAGCTGGAGACGATATCAACGATATTATTCGTCACCATTTTCCTGATGCAATCCGTATCGCCTCCAATCTGTCCAGTATTACCTGTGCCACCTTAATCCGGACGATCTCGACGATCCTCGTGAGTTGGACAATACAGACCTTGCCATCGTGGAAGGCCATTTTGGTGTAGCCGAGAACGGGGCTGTCTGGATTACCCGCCAGGTAAAGCATAAGGCATTGTATTTTATCTCCAACAGCCTGGTTATGCTGATAGACCGCAATTCGATCGTGAACAATATGCATGAAGCCTATAAACGGACGGAAAACATGACATATGATTTCGGTGCTTTTATCTCAGGCCCCTCTAAAACAGCTGATATAGAACAGGCTCTTGTATTGGGTGCACATGGCCCGGTCAAGGTATTGGTTGTGTTGAAATAGGATGTGTTCCCGTAAATAGCTGAAAAAACAGGGTAACGCAGATCTTGCCAATTGGGTGGATTTGCGTTACTCTATATGTCCTGTTGTTATTAATCTACATTTCGCTTATTAAACAACGAAGCGATCCATAACATCAGAATGGCTCCGACTGTCGCCGTAATCAGACTGCCGATAATACCGGAAGCTGCAATTCCGAGTAATCCGAATACCCAGCCGCCCAATACACCGCCGGCTATTCCCAAAATCAGATTGATTATTACTCCGAAGCCACCGCCCCGCATGATTTTACCGGCCAGAAAGCGGCTGCTATACCTATGATAATGTACCATAAAAATCCCATAGCTTTTAAATTTTATGTTGTTATTGTATATATAACCGCTCATGGAGGCATGAAGTTTATTGCAGTAAAGGATTCCTTTTCAAACACCGGTGTTTTGAAAACGAAACATATATGTTTTGCATTCAAAACATATATGCTTTGAAAAGGGCTGTCATTGCAATCGCTTAAACCTGTTTTCCCATTTGATAGGCATCTTTCATGGCGGGATTTCCGTTGATCTCTCCTTTGTGCCAAACGCCTAATCCGAACACGGTTCCTTTTATTACGGGATCTTCCAGGCAGTCCAGGAATCCCTGGAAAGTGTCGATCGTGCGGAGCATTTTCTTACGGTCGTCTTCGGCTGCCGTTACGATGAAATAAAATTCCTTGCCGTTCATCTCCGTGTATCTTCCACAGCAGCGGTCTATCAGGGTTTTCATTTGAGCGCTTATTGTGTAGAAATAGACTGGGGTAGCCATTACGATCACATCGGCATCCACCATTTTTTCGATGATTTCTGCCGCGTCGTCTTTTTGAGGGCATGGCTTCTGGTACAGACTGCATGTACTGCATCCCGTACAGTAATGGATTGTTTTGTCTCTCAGGAAATCTTTTCCACTTCATGATGCTTTCTGCCGCACCACGCATAAATTCGTCACAGAGCGTGTCTGAGTTGCCGCCTCGGCGGGGACTGGATGATAAGATCAATACTTTTTTTGCCATACTTGTATATTAGTTTAAATCGCTATTAAAAATGTTCCGGAGGAACAGATACAAAGTTACTGTGACAGGTTGGTTCGGATTGTATATGAATTACGGGGATAAGTACCATTTTACAGGATAAGGGTATACATCCTGATTTTTGGTCAACGGACAGGCGTGTAGTCTATCTCGGACTCTTCGTCCGTCGCTTCGAGCTTGAATATGACAGGGCGTAATCCGTCATTGCAACTGCAGATGGCAACTCCCGGTTTTCTGATCCAGTCTCCATAATAGAATACTTCTTTTCCAGCACCATGTGACAACGCAAAAGCATATTGGTAAATCGCTTTCCAAGCCTCGTCACAAAAACCTTCCGGCTTGGCATAATCAGCATAAAAACTTGTCCTTCTTTCAGCATGGGGCAGGCGGTCAGTCCTTCGGCGCCGTATTCGCGGGCCAGTTGTTCATCTAAAGTAGTTTTTAATACCGTAATCTTGACTTTTTTCATCTGATATGTTTTTGATGGTTTAACAATGAAAATCTGAATCAGAACAGGAAACCGAGTGAGAAACTCATTATGTTTGTTCGTTTTTCAATGTTGAGAGTCCCTTTCTGGTTGGCCTCGGTACCTATCTCACGGAAATCGGAAGCTACCTCGTTCAAACCGAATTCATAACTGAAGTCAAGAAACAGACGCCAGATACTGACTCCCAGCCGGCGGCTATGCTGATGCCGAAAGGGGTATTGTCGTCTTCAAACTCGCGGGGTCTGTCTGTCATATCTGTACTGTAGCGCGTTTTGTAGTTGTATTTGATATTGGGGCCGAACATCATGCTTAATGCGTACGGACCTTCTTTTACCAGATAATAACCGATCATCACCGGAACTTCGAGCGTGGCGGACTTATAAGTAATCCGGTTCTTGCCGATAGGCATTTGGGTGTTTGTCCCGTCAGGCAGGCTGTTTTCTGTCTGTGGTATGTTGAAACGTATGTCACCTTCCGTATATTGCCATGCCAAGCTGGTTGAATATAGAAACGATCGATATTGACTCGTGCAAACACAGCTGCTTGGTAACCTACCTTATATTGCAGACGTATGTCTTCCATCTCCTGATTGTCTATCGTCAACGATTTGACAATCGGGAGCGCGGCATTGACTCCAACTTTTCCTCCCCAGTTGAATGTCTTGTCTTCGATCTTGATAAACTTCTGGGCGTTGGCCGAGAAACAGAATGGAAGTATCAGCAATATAAGGTAATTTTCTTCATGACTATTTTTTCTTTCTGACCGACCAGCCGAATTTACCGACAAAGTCGCCCAATCCGTAATATTTGCCATGTGAATAAGCCAGCAGGTCAGCACGCTGCATATCGAAAGCTCCCGTTTCCGGTCCAGATATTTGTCGTCGGCCTGCACGTTTACCACATCGGCGATAAACATGTCATGGCTGCCTAATGCCATTACTTCTTTTACCCGGCATTCGATGCAGAGCGGGCATTCTTCGATGATTGGAGCATTTACGACTGAGGCTTTTCCTGGCGTCAGTTTCATCTCTTCGAACTTAGTATGATCTTTGCCGGAATTGACACCACACCAGTCTGTTGCGTATGCTAAAGAGCGGGTTGTCAGGTTAATCACAAATTCCATGTTCTTTTTCAAGATCGGGTAGGAGTGACGTTCCGGACGGACGGAGATATAACACATCGGTGGGTTAGTACATATCGTACCCACCACGCGACAGTGATAATATTGTATTCTGAAGCTCAGAGCCGCAACTAACCATTACTGCTGGCAGCGGATAGATCATCGTGCCGGGCTTCCAGTCGTGTTTCATGACAATTGGTAATTGACAATGGGCAATTAAAAGACTGCGACAAATAATTGTCGATTGTCCATTGTCGATTGTTAATTATTTAACGATGATGTCTTCTTTATTAATCTTACGTTCGCAATAATGGCATCTGATCGTACCCTTTTCTTTGTCGATTACATCGAAACGAGTCGGCATTGGTTCATTATTGGTAATACATTTCGGATTGTTGCATTTTACGAGCCCTACCAGTTCGTCTGGTAAGGTAACGGTCTTTTTCTCCACCACTTCGTAATCGCGGATAATGTTCAGGATCACGTTGGGGCGATCAGGCGATGCGGTTGATCTCTTCGTCACAGAAGAACTTGTCGGAGATTTTGATCATGCCTTTACTGCCCATTTATTGCTGTGGAAATTGTTGCCGATCCGTAATCGTATTGTCCATGTTTTCCAGCCCCAGTAATTTGGCTACTTTAAACAACTGGCTGGGGGGAATATGATCAATGGCAGTACCGTTCTCTAAAGCGGGCGACCTGCAATTCTTTTTCTTTTCTGCTGACATAACTTTTGATAATTGAAAATTGATAATTGAAAGTTGAAAATCAGGAAACGGGATTCTTAATCTTCAACGGAAATGCCCAACACTTCGCAGATGATGGCTTGACGGGCGAACAGTCCGTTGCGTGCCTGCTGGATATAATAGCTTTCGGACATCGATCGATGTACAGCTACGTACGTCTGAGCATCGATCGATGTACAGCTACGTACGTCTGAGCATCGATCATGTACACTACGTACGTCTAGCATCGATCGATGTACAGCTAGTACGTCTGGAGCA
>ENA-OQCS01000797-OQCS01000797.1-human-gut-metagenome-genome-assembly--contig:-NODE-797-length-17382-cov-3.582034_pt1 | contig 17382 bp, 16 predicted proteins | sample MGYA00242757_ERZ504575 | MGnify/ENA primary metagenome ERZ504575 (study PRJEB26092, sample SAMD00036297) | human gut metagenome | host: Homo sapiens | study: EMG produced TPA metagenomics assembly of...
GGTATGATGATGTCTCTGACTTATATCATCGGTCAGCTCAGTGCGCCGGTCTCTTCTTTTATAGGATTTGCGCAGCAGTTTCAGGACGCAAGATAAGTCTGGAACGGCTGAATGAGGTACATGGGAAACCGGATGAGGAGCAGGATATTGCTTCCAAATTGTCCGTTTGCCTGAGAGACGGGATATAAAGATGGAAAATGTGTGCTTCAGTTACGATGGAGCGGATAGAGACTATGTGCTGGATAATGTCTCTTTAGTGATTCCCGAACATAAAGTGACAGCTATTGTAGGTGCGAGCGGGAGTGGAAAGACTACTCTGGTGAACTGATGCTTGGTTTCTATTCGCCCAATAAGGGGGCTGTGAAGGTGGTGATGCTTCGTTGGAGAACATAAATCCTCATTTGTGGCGTGCCAAGACGGGAGCCGTGATGCAAGATGGTTTTATCTTTTCGGAAACCATTGCGCAGAATATTGTTGTGGGAGAGGAGCAGGTTGATGTGGAGCGGCTACGTCACGCCGTGACGGTGGCCAATATCCGTGATTTTATAGATTCTCTTCCATTGGGATATAACACCAAAATCGGTATGGAGGGGAATGGTATCAGCCAAGGGCAGAAACAACGTTTGCTGATAGCACGTGCTGTGTATAAAAATCCGGAATTTCTTTTCTTCGACGAAGCCACAATGCCTTGGATGCAAATAATGAAAAAGAGATTATGGAACATCTGCATGAATTCTATAAAGGAAAAACCGTGGTGGTAGTGGCGCATAGGCTCAGCACGGTGAAGGATGCCGATAAGATTGTGGTACTGGATAAGGGATGCATTGTGGAGGAAGGTACCATCGGGAACTGACGGAGCGGAAAGGACTATATTACCGGCTGGTTAAGAACCAGTTGGAATTGGGTAGTTAATGAATGGAGGAAGAAAAGAAATATAAAGATATAGAACTCCGCAGTGAAGAAGTGCAGGAGGTGATGAACCATATCTCTCCCTGGGTAGTAAGGTGTGGAATCACTGTCTTGGCGTTGATTTTGCTGATGATACTGGTTGGTTGTTGGATATTCAGGTATCCGGACACCTTGGCGGCAGAGGTGACTCTGGCTACGGAAGAGCCTCCCGCCTTTGTGCTGTCACATGCTACGGGGAAGCTGGATACACTTTATGTGAAGAATGGGAGTCTGGTGAGTACGGATGCGGATTTAGGAGTGATTGGCAATGCTGCGTCTTCTGAAGATGTGCGTTTTCTTAAGGAGAGGATGAAAGCCTGGGAAGCGCAAGATTATGACTGGCGGGAAGGGGTGGAGTTTTTTGCCGGCAGGCGCTGGCAGTTGGGGGAACTGCAATCGGCTTTTGCAGCTTTCATTACTTCACTTACAGAATATGCACGTTTTATGGAGTTGGACTATTACGCTCGGAAACTTCGTTTTCAGGAAAAACAACTGGGTGGACAACGCTCCTATCTTCGGTTGGCAGAGCGGGAATATGAGTTGATTGATAAGGATATAAAGCTTGCCGAGAGTATGTATATCCGTGATTCTATTTTATATGTGCGCAAGGCGATGATTGCTGCGGAATTTGAGGAGTCTGGAAGCAGATATTTGCAAAGTTTGCGTTCTAAAGAAGAGGTACGTATGAGTTTGCTTCAGGCAGAAATGCAGTTGGTGCAACATGAGGAGAATATGTTGGATATACGTAAGCAAGCATACGATGAGGAACAGAGTCGTCGGACTGATTTAAAGAATGCCATAGGGCAGTTAGCCGCGCAATTGAGTGCATGGGAGCACTCTTATTTATTGAAAAGTCCGGTCAGGGGGAAGGTTACTTTTATGACGGTTTGGAGTCGTAACCAGAATGTGAAAGCCGGTGAGACGGTTTTCACGATTCAGCCATCCGACAGTTCAAGGGTGTTAGGTAAGGCTCTACTTCCTTTGCAGGGTTCGGGTAAGGTACATGTGGGACAGCGGGTGCATATACGTCTGAATAATTATCCCGACCAGGAGTTTGGCTATGTAAAAGGGCAGGTTGCAAGTATCTCTCCTGCTCCAACGGAAGAGGGAATGTATATAGTAGAAATAACTTTGCCTGACGGCATGCAGACCAACTACGGCAAACAGCTGCCTGTTTCGCGTGAGTTGAAAGGTACGGCAGACATTATCCTTGCTGACAAGAATGTATTGGAAAGGTTGTTGGCTCCGTTGAGGAAAGTGGTGGAATATGAAAAATAGTTCTATGTAAATTTCGTAATTCATTTGTTTTTAGTATGTTTGTGCTATTCGTATATATAGTATGAAATACTAAGGAAGAGAATGTTCTTAATGAAAGTATGAAAAGAAGAGTTAAAGCATTGACTGTTGTTTTGGCAATATGTCTTATAACTGTTTTTATTCGATGTCAGTCGAATGAAACTCCTATTCAGCAACTTATAGTTGTTGTGAATGGGGATTCTATTGAGATGGTTTTTGTGAAAGGAGGTACATTTATGATGGGATGTACAGATGAGCAGGGATGTGACTGTGAGGATAACGAGAAACCAGCACGTAAGGAGTCGGTATCTGATTTTTACATAGGAAAATATGAAGTTACTCAAAGGCTGTGGAGGCGGTTATGGATACTGATTCCATTTTGCCGTTTAATGGGGGATGCGAAGATTGCCCGATGGAAAATGTAAGCTGGAAAAATGCGCAGGAGTTTATCGGTAGATTAAATGCTATGACCGGTAAAACATTTCGTCTTCCGACTGAGGCCGAATGGGAATACGCAGCGCGTGGTGGACACAAAAGTAAGCACTATAAATACAGTGGCAGCAATCAGGTAAGTGAGGTGGCTTGGTATGTTGGGAATTCCTCTGGCGGACAATATGGAGAAGCTGGAACTACCCGTCCGGTAGGTCTGAAAAAAAGCAATGAATTGGGATTGTATGATATGAGTGGCAATGTTTGGGAGTGGTGCGGTGATTTGTACACTAAAGAATACAAGCAAGGTGGTAAGTCTATCCATCCGGGATGGCCTTTTGAGGGTACTTATCTTTTTTTCCGCCGAATATTGCGAGGTGGAAGTTGGGGAGGAACAGCAGAGGGGTGTCGGGTGTCGTACATTGATTACGACATTGAGAATTATAGTGACGAGTATGGAGGTTTTCGCCTTGTGATGGAGCCGGAATCGATTAAATAATGTAATTAATGATGATAAGTGATATTTTACTACTTTCAGAGTAATGAATAGAAATGGTATGAGATATATGTGGAAATTCTTTTTATTATTGATGTTGGTTGTAACTTCGTGTTCCGAAAAGCAGATTGATGGCAATGTAATTAATGTTGCGGAAGCAATGAGTAGATTGTCAGAAGGACAATCTGTACAAAATTTGTTTTCCAGCATAAGTTATATTCCTTTGGAGACTAATGAGCAGGCTATTATAGGAAAATATCCGGAGTGCATAATTATGGATAGTGCGATATTGGTATCTTCTGTCCATCAGAATCTGAAACTTTTTGACCGTACTAACGGGAAGTATATTCGGGATATTGGACACGTAGGTACTGATCCGGAAGGATATGCAAAGGATTCATGGGGGAAAGTGAGCTTTTGGGCTGATGCGGTTCGGAGAACCGTTTATCTATTGGGATGGAATAATGATTTCCTACTATATGGATTTGATGGGAAATATAAGGATAGAATTCGATTGCAAGATACAGTCAATTGTATTCTGTCCCAAAATTACTATTTGATGGATGCGGACAGAATTTGGGGACATAATAAAATGAAACTCTCTCCGGAGACGCCATCAGTCTTTTATATGGATAGAAATACGATGTCATTGACCGGTATTGCTACATGGAATTCAGCCCTGCTTCCCATGGATGAGGTTTTGTCGGTTTCAAATTTGTTGGGGGGCAATGTTGCTTATGGAGGTGACTTGGCAATGGCAGAATTTGTTGGTGACCGGAAATATTATACGGCAATCAATAGCCCTTCGTTATGGAAATCTAAGGATGCCATCCGAGTGAAACAAGCTTTTAATGATACTATCTATACTATTTCAGAGCAGGGACTTACTCCATATCTGGTTTTTGAACTGGGTGAGTGGCACTGGAGTGAGCAGCAGCAATTGGATGTAGAAGGATGTGATAAGAAAATAGCCATAGACTATATTCTGGAGAATGCAGAATACATCTATTTCCATTTTCATACAAGCTTATATTTAGAAGAAAGCCAGTCATATTGTGGATTTTACCATAAGGAAAAGAAAACTGTTGTTTGCCAAAAGGGTGATAGCTTATTTGATAAAATGAATAATCAGCATATCCAAATCAGGGGAGTCACTTCGGATGGACATTTTTTTGCTTTGTTACAACCGGATGAACTCAGTGATGATAATCAACGGAGAATGGGAGTAGAAGAGGAAGGTAACCCTATTATGGTCATGCTTTATTAAGTACTTATTCCGTCGTCTTCCCCCTTGCATCCAAATACCCTCTTTTAAACATATCCACGAACAGAAAGAATAGTGACAAGAGCAGTGGCCCGAAGATGACACCCATGAATCCGAAAAGGGACAAGCCGATTACAACTCCGAAGACAGTGATAAGCGGATGAATGTCTGCCATTTTCTTCTGGATGATGAAGCGTATCAGGTTGTCGAGCTGTGAAATGACTGCACCGCCATAGATGGCCAGCCCGATAGCTTGAACCCAGTTGCCTATCAATGCCATGTAGACAGCTATCGGAAACCATACCAGCGCTGTTCCTACCATTGGGATGATGCTGGCGAAGCAGGTCAGGAAACCGGCGAACAAGATGTTGGGAGCACCGAAAATCCAGTAGCCTATCATGGCTACTCCTCCTTGTATGACGGCGAGTAAGGGGATGCCGATGGCATTGGAGCGGACAATCATGTTGATTTCGTGGATGACGTTTTGTGTATTGTCATCGTTGAACGGCAGTAGGTCGTTGACGTACTGTTCCATCTTTTTGCCCCCTATCAGCATGAAGTAGAGTACAAAGACCAGTACGAAGATGTTGACGGCAAAACTGCTGATACCTCCCATGATGGCTTGCCCGATGCGGGGAAGAATTGAAATGACGTATGCCACCGTGTCTTTCCCCAAGATATAGTAGCCGGTTTTGGCTTTAATGATGTTGGCCGCTTCTTCGAAAGGAGCTATAATGGCTTGCGGGTCCAGATTGATGTTTTGAAGATTGACCACAGCCAACCATACCACCAGCCCAAGCGGAACCAGAAAGCAGAGAATGGCCTCTGCTGTAATGAGGGTGGCAGCTATGCTGCGCTTCATTTTCCGCTTGTCGGAAAGATACATCATCTGCTTTCTCACCAGGATATAGATGGTCAAGGCTCCCAGCAGACCGCCCATGAATGGGGCTATTTGTCTGAAAAGAATGATTCCCAGCCCGATAATGATAGCTATCAATGAATATTTCCAGTATTGTTCTTTTGTGCTCATAAAGTTCCTGTATTTCTTAGTAAAGAAACATAAAAGAAGTTGAAAAGGTTTGGAAATTGTGGCCGGAATTCAATATTTATCCTTCGTCCAGCCAGCCTAACCCCTGGCGTATGATTTCCGGCTCCCCATTGGTGCAATCCACTACGGTAGAGCCTTCCGTACCGCCGATACCGCCGTCTATTACCAAATCGACAATATCACCGAATTTCTCGTCAATCAGTTCCGGGTCTGTGCAGTATTCAATGTCCTCATTGTCATCATGCGGCAATGTAGTTGTCATGATGGGAGCATCCAGCAGGCGAGCTATTTCCTGAATGATGGAATTGTCCGGCATACGGATGCCGACCTCCTTACGGTTACGGAATATTTTGGGCAGGCGGGTGGTGCCGTTCAGTATGAAGGTGAAGGCTCCGGGCAGATTACGCTTCATCAACTTGAAGGTGCTGTTGTCCACTTTGGCGTATTCGCTGACCTTGCTCAAGTCGTAGCAGATGATGGAAAGATTGTTCTTCTTGGGGTCGATGTCCTTGAGGCGGCAGATGCGCTCGATGGCGCGCTCCTTCAGTCCGTGGCAGCCGATGGCATACATGGTGTCGGTAGGGTAGATAAGGATACCTCCGTCATTCAGTAGGTCGACCACCTGCTGCAGGTCGGCGGGATTGTTATTTTTTTGATAAAGTTTCAGAAGCATGGTGGAAATGGATTTGAGTTTTATATTACATGCAAAAATAGATAATAATCGGCTTATAAACAAGCAATTCACCTTTTTAGCATCTCTTTCTCCAGTTTCTTTATCTTCTTCCAGGCCTCTTTGAATTTGGGACAGAGGGTGACGGCTTTCTCATAGTTTTTCATGGCCGCCTCCTTCATGTCATGCTTCAGGCATTCGTCACCCATAAGGATGTATTCGCGGGCATACTTCACGAGGCTTTCTCTTTCTCCAATGCTGCTTGCTTCAGTGCACGGTTTTCCTCTTTCAGACGGTTGATGATGTTCAGCTTCCGGCGGATGAGGCGCTGCACGTTGGGCTTCTCGATGTCGTAGCGGGAATGGATGGCTTTGAAAAACTCATCCAGGAAAGTGCCGAAGTCCCCTTTGTCGAAGGCTTTGGCGGCGGCAACGTATTGAACGTCTGCCTGTGCTTGCTTCAAGGCACGGTCGATGGCGGTGCGGTTGTTGAAGCGTTCGGAGAAGCTGACAATCTCCGGACGCACGAATACATCGGCACGGCTGATGGGCTTTTTCAGCTGGATGCTTCCAGCGAGGTGCAGCGGCTGAGGGCTACGTATGCCTGCCCACCGGCAAACACGCCGCCGGTAAAGTCGATGACTACCCGGCTGAAGGTCAGCCCTTGGCTCTTGTGGACGGTGATGGCCCATGCCAGGCGCACGGGATATTGTGTAAAGGTTCCCAGTTCTTCCTCTTCAATCTGTTTCTTTTCTTCGTTGTATTTGTAGCGGATGTTTCGCCACGACTCTCGTTTGACGTCACATTCCTTGCCGTCGTCGGTGATGACGTAGAGGGTCTCTTCAATAGGGTCGAAGCCGCTGATGACGCCGATGGTGCCGTTCACCCAGCGGCGGTCGAAGTCATTCTTGATGAAGATGATTTGTGCGCCCGGTTTCAGTACCAGTTCCTGCGAGGTGGGGAGGCTGCTTTCGGGAAAGTCTCCCATGATTTCGCCGTAGAAGGTGACCGGGTCACCGGGAAGTTCCGCCAGTTTTTTGTCGTTGATGTAGTCCACATTGTCACGGCGGGTGGCGAGGGTGATGTACATGTCGGCTTCCGATTGCTCTATTTGGGTGCCATAGCGGGTGTTGAGCAGCTGAAGTTCGGCAGAGCCGACGGTATTGTTGCGGATGTGGTCCAGCACATGGATGAACTTGCTGTCTGTTTGCCGGTATACTTTCTGCAGTTCGATGGAGACAAGGTCTATCTGGCCGAATACCCTGGCAGAGAAGAAATAAGGGGTAGGGTAGAATCGGTTCAGTATCTCCCGTTCATCTCCTTTGACGACGGGTTCCAACTGGAACACATCGCCCACCAATAATATCTGTTTGCCGCCGAAGGGTTCGCGCAGGTTGCGGGAATAGACGCGCAGGATGCGGTCTACGGCGTCGATGATGTCGGCGCGTACCATGGAAATCTCGTCGATGATGACCAGTTCCAGTTCTTCCAGTAGTTTGCGGTGGGGTTTGGTGTATTTGAAAATTCGTGGATGCGTCCCCGTTGCAGACTGAAGTTCGGGTCATCGGGCAGCAGGGGGTAGAAGGGCAGTTTGAAGAAGCTGTGCAGGGTACTGCCTCCGGCATTGATGGCGGCTATGCCGGTAGGGGCAAGCACTACATGCTTTTTCTTCGTATTCGCGCAGATATATTTCAGGAAGGTCGATTTGCCCGTACCTGCCTTGCCCGTCAGGAATACGGACTGACGGGTATACTGAATGAGGTTCAAGGCATCTTGAAACTCTTTGTTTTGTGTATCGGGAACGAAGCTCAAAAGATTTCAGATTTATGATGGATTCCCGACTATGCCGAAATATTTCAGGGCGTTGGCGATGCCGTCTTCATCAACAGAAGTGGTTGTGTAGTTACTGGCAGCTTTTACGTCGTTATTGGCATTGCCCATGGCTACACCGATACCGGCATGGCGCAACATGCTGATGTCATTTCCTCCGTCGCCGAAGGCATGGTCTCTTCCAGCTTGATGCCGAAGTGGCGGATAATCTGGTCGATACCGTTTTGCTTGGTGTTTCCTTTGGCTGTCACGTCTACGAAGGCAGGATGCCAGCGGCCCATCTCGCAGTGGGGGACGGAGGGCAGGATGATTGCTTCTTCCTCGGCGTTGATAAAGGGAGTCAGCTGGAAGAAGGCTTTGTCGGCATGGCTGTCGGTATAGGGCTTTGCTTCGATGGGGTCCACTTTCAATTGGTGATGGAAGATTTCCTCCACTACTTCGCCGGGCTGGTTCACGCAGATGTCGTGCTCTCCCACCAGGATGCATGGGATGTTGCGTTCGTGGCAGAAAGCTGTCAAGGCATCCACTTCCGCTGTCGGTATGGGGCTTTTGTAGATAACGGTGTCTTCTACAAAGCAATAGGCGCCGTTCATCGTGATGTAGCCGTCTATCAGATTCCGTTCCTGCAAGGCGGACAAGTTGTTGATGATGACGCGCGGACGTCCGGTAGAAATGAAGATATGTATGCCTTTGGCCTTGGCGGCAGTCAACGCTTCAATAGTGGAAACGGGAATTTCGTGGGTCTTGAAGCTGACCAAGGTTCCGTCGATGTCAAAAAACAGAGCTTTTATCATAAGGGGTTCTTTTATCTTGTGCGCGAAATTACTTAAAAAAGCGAAGATATTTCGTACTTTTGCGCACAAATAAATGATAAATAACAAATGAAGAAACATTCTTTGAAAGATTGGATGATAGCGGTGCGTCCGTGGTCATTCCCCGCCTCTTCGATGCCGGTGGTGGTGACGTTGGCATATCTGTATTGGATGCAGCAGGACATAAACTGGGTGAACGGCATCTGGCATTGCTGAACATCGTCGTGTTTCACGCTGCCGGGAATACCTGGAGCGATTATTTTGACTATAAGCATAAGTCGATGCAAGGGATACCTTTGGCGCCAGACCTTGACCGACGGGATGTTTGCTCCGCGCGAGATATATGGCTTGTCGATGGCATTGCTGGCAGTTGCCCTTGTTGCGGGTGTCGGCCTGCTGTGGCGTACGGGGTTGCCGTTGCTGTACATCGGTATAGCGGCGCGGCTTGCTCGTTGCTTTATCCGCCGCTCAAGTATCGTGCGTTGGGCGATGTCGTCATCTTTTTGGCGTATGCCTTGCTGCCGACGTTGGGTACCTGCTATGTGGCTACGGGAGTAGTTGACTGGAATGTCTTGTGGATAGCTCTGCCGGTGGGACTGATTACGGTGGCCATTCTGCATGCCAATAATACACGGGATATGCGTACCGATGCCCGTGCCGAGATTCAGACACTGGCCATGAAGCTGGGAGGAAAGGCGTCGATGTACGTTTATTGTGCCGAAGTCCTTTTCCCTTTTGGCTGGATAGCCGGCTTGATAGCTGCGGGAACTCTTCCTTTATGGACTGCTGGTGATGCCGGCACTGGTTCCTGCCATAGGCAATGTACGGGTGGTGTCCCGTTTTCCCGGAAAGGGAGAAAGTGCCATAGCCGGTCTGGATGAGATGACGGCAAAACTCCAGTTGTTGTTCAGTCTGCTGTTCACGTTGTCGTTCGTTGTAGCCGGTTTGCTGTCATGAAGAAGCTGATTTTTACCATTCTGCTGGCTGCCGTGCTGTGGACGGTCATGTTTTCGCCTTGGACGGCTCCTTTCGTGAATTTCTGGTGGATGATGACCGGTTCTGCGCTCACGCTGTCCGTGTTTGCCACCTTGTTCAATCCCGGCTGGTGGCGGGAGGTGAAGTGGAGCTTGCCGAATGTCTTGCTGGGAATTGGCATTGCTGTTGCTTTGTGGGGCGTTTTCTGGTTGGGAGACAAGGTGTCATCTTGGATGTTCGATTTTGCCCGTCCGCAGGTGGACTCCATTTATGGGATGAAAGAGGGAGAGTCTCCTTGGCTGTTGGCGGCATTGCTACTGTTGCTGATAGGGCCGGCGGAAGAGATTTTCTGGCGCGGCTATGTGCAACGCACGCTTTCCAAACGCTGGAATCCGAATGCGGGTTTTGTGGTGGCTACTTTGATTTATGCACTGGTGCATGCCGGTTCCTGCAACTTCATGCTGGTCATGGCGGCTCTGGTGGTGGGGGCGGCATGGGGCGCGCTTTACCGTTTCTTTCCGAACCGCTTTGCCGCTATTATCTTGTCTCATGCAGTGTGGGATGTGGCGGTATTTATATTTTTCCCGATATGATTATTATTTACAAAAATAAGGTGGCAGTAATGGATTGTATACTGAGCCCTATTCAGTCGTATACTGAACCTATTTCAGTATACGACAGAAATAGGATGTATTTATACATGTTGATAATCAGATAGTTGTAAATTCTCTTTCGGGCGGTATAAAAACAAGACAATTGATGCGTTGAATTAGTGAAACTACAATAAAAAGACAAGCAAATGACTTACAATTTTGATGAAGTAATAGAGCGCGTGGTACCGACTCCGTGAAATGGGACGGTGTGAAGAGTGTATGGGGACGCGATGACCTCCTCCCCATGTGGGTGGCGGATATGGATTTCCGCACGCCCCCGTTTGTGATGGAAGCCTTGCGGAAGCGTCTTGAACATGAAGTGCTGGGCTATACGTCTGCGTGTGAGGAATGGTATACTTCCATTTGTAGCTGGCTCAGTCGTCGCCACGGTTGGGACGTCACTCGCGAGATGCTGACTTTTGTACCCGGCATTGTCCGCGGTCAAGCCTTCGCATTGCAATGCTTCACCAATCCCGGCGACCGGGTAATGGTGATGACTCCCGTTTATCATCCCTTCTTCCTGGTGACGCAACGCATGAAGCGCGAAGTGGTTTACTCTCCGCTCGACCTGAAAGATGGACAGTATCAGATTGACTTTGAGCGTTTCCGTAAGGATATACAAGGATGCAAAGTATTGATTCTCTGCAATCCCCATAACCCGGGCGGGCGTGTATGGACGGTGGACGAATTACGCCGGATTGCTGATATTTGTACGGAAAGCCATACGTTTGTCATCTCCGATGAAATTCATGCCGACTTGACTCTGCCACCTTACAAACACCATCCTTTTGCTACTGTTTCGGGGGCTGCCGCGCAGAATTCCCTCACCTTCATGGCACCCAGCAAAACATTCAATATGCCGGGATTGGGAAGTTCGTACGCCATTATCCTCAATGAGGACATCCGCCACCGTTTTCAGGAGTTCATGGAAGCGGGCGAGTTCAGCGAAGGGCACATGTTGGCCTATATCGGTGCGGCTGCTGCCTATATGCATGGTGAGGAATGGTTGGAACAGCTGCTGGACTATATAAAGGGCAATATCGATTTCACGGAGAACTACCTGCGCGAGCATATTCCGGGCATCGGCATGATACGTCCGCAGGCTTCTTACCTGATTTATCTGGACTGCCGGGGATTGGGGCTGACTCAGGAGGAACTGGTGAGACTATTTGTGGACAAGGCACACCTGGCACTGAATGACGGCACCATGTTCGGTGAACCGGGTAAGGGATTTATGCGGCTGAATATCGGCTGCCCGCGTTCGGTGTTGGAGCAGGCGCTGAAGCAACTGGAAACTGCGGTTGCAGACAAATGATAGAAAAAACTATATCTCCTATATTATGAATAGATTACCTTTCCTTGGACTATTGTTTGCGTTGCTGTGCCTTGTTGCCTGCCGGCAGATGAATGAGGCACATCTGTTACATCTGGCAGAAAAACAGGTGAATATGAATGTGGACAGCGTGTATGCCTTGCTGGTACAGATAGAGAGGCCATCGCAACTTTCGGATGAGGAGAGGCTGTTGTATGGATGGCTGAATGCTTATGTGCACTATAAGCGGCACAACTCGATGGCGGAAGATTCCTTGATATTGCCTGCTTCCGATTATTACGTCTTCCGCAACGACACGGCGAAGAATCTGTTTTCCTATCAGTGAAAGCCTGGTACTGGTATTGGCTGAAAGAGCACGAACGGTGTATAGCTGCCATTGACAGCGGCGTAGCTTTGGCCAAGGCGCTGCAGGACACGGGAAGAATGGCTGATATGCTGATTGATAAGGCATACTGGTATGTGTATGTCTGGAAAGATTATGAGAAAGCGATAGAAACTTTCCGTACCGCCATAGCTTTGGACGCAAGAGCCGGAAGCTTCTTCTCTATGGGAATTGCCATGGGCTGAACAAGAATGATTCTGCATCCTATTACATGGAGCGCAGCATAGAACTGGCAGTGGAGGCAGAAGATACCAGTAAGATAGTGCATTATTTGCGTAACTATGCCCAGATGCAGGCTTACTCTTTTGATGAACCTTCCGGTGCAATAGCTACTATTCGTCGTATGGAGCAGTATGTCATCGACGGTGCAGTTGCGTATGGGAGATCTGGTGAAAGTGGAAGTGTTCTTGAAAGAAGGGCTGCTTGATTCGGCGGAATACTATTTGAATAAGGAGAGGAAACGTGGCGAGGGCCGGAACCGGTTTTTGACGGAAGAGAATATGGTGGCGGTATATAGGGCATTGATAGATTATACACGTCACCGTACGTTTGATGTGCTGGACGTGGCGCGCTATAATGATTCTGTAGCCAATGCTCTTACTGCGTTGCAGAGTACTGTCCGGCGTAAGGACGAGTCGAAGGAGACGCTTTCGCAAGCCAACTTGATTCTGACGGTGGAACGGAAGCAGGCACAACTGAATTTGTTGCTGGCACTGTTGGTACTGGTGCTTGCAGGTGGTGGTGTGTCCCTTTATATCCGTAACCGGCGCAACCGGCTGATTGAAGCGGAAGAACGGGCGGAAACACTGACCCGGTTGCTGGAAGATGCGACCAGGAACCAGTCGAAAGGGGAAGACGGGCAGTTTTTTCGGAAAATACTGTTGCAGCAATTAGGCATGATACGGCTGGTGGCTAAACAACCTACCTCACAGAATCAGGAGCTGCTTCGCCGCATTTCGGGTATTACCAGCCATGAACTGCCGGTAGAGAGTTTGCTGGTATGGGAGGACTTGTATCCTATCATAGACCGGATTTATGATAACTTCTACACAAAGATGGACAGCTGTTTTGGCGATGTGCTCATTGACAAAGAAAAGCAGCTTTGCTGCCTGCTCTGTGCGGACTTCTCGACGAAGGAGATTAGTGTGGTGACACAACAGAGCATTCCTACCATTTACCAGCGAAAGACGAATATCCGCAAGAAACTGGGGATGGGGGAGAAGGAAGGCATCGTAGAGTTTATAGGCAGCATATAGACCGGAAAAGGCATAATATAGACTTTTGTAAAATTAAAGTGTTGATATGTAGTGATTTGTAGTTTTGGGATATAGACTTTTTATTCCTCGATATAGACCGTTTGAGGCATGTTTTACCCCTACCTTTGTATCAGCGAAATACAAGGTGTGAAATATTGAAATCAAACGCATGATGAAAGAAAAACTACTGAACAACGTTAGAAAAAGAGTGATGGTATGGGTGGCCTTGGCAAGTATGGCAACTCTGCTTCCTGCTCAGACTTACCGGCTTTCCGGTTGTGTGCAGGACGAGAACCGCCAACCGGTAGAGGTGGCGAATGTGCTGCTGAAGCAGGCAAAAGACAGTACCTATATTACCGGTATGCTGACCGACACACAAGGTTGTTTTTCCTTTGACCAGCCACTGGGAGAATACTTGTTGCATATTACCCTTATCGGCAGCGAAGACCTCTACGTTCCCGTTGTGCTGCAAGGAAACAAAAACGTTGGCGAATTGACATTGAAATCTTCTTCCGCCTTGCTGGACGAAGTGACCGTTACGGCCGCGCGTCCCGTTATCAAGCGTCTGGTGGATAGGGTAGTGTTCGATGCACATAATACCATAGCCTCTGCCGGAGGCAGTGCACTCGACCTTCTGCGTGAAGTGCCCGGTCTGCAGGTTGGACAAAACAGTATTGGTATTATAGGTAAAGGGGGTATCAAGGTTTATATCAACGACCGTGAGACGAAGCTGTCGGGAGATGAACTGATAGATTACCTCCGTTCCTATGACGCCTCCCAGATACTGAAGGTGGAGGTGATTACCACGCCTCCGTCCAAATATGATGCCGCCGGAAATGCAGGCATCATCAATATTCGCTTGAAGTCACGTCCCAAAGATTACGTGGGTGGTACGGCTTCCGCTTCCTACAGCGCTGGTGAAAAGGACAATTACGGATATGGCGGGGTAAGCCTGAACCTCAGCAAGGGGCGCGTGTCATCCTCCTCAACGGGGGTACTACGCAGGGCAACTATGAGACGCGTGAGAAGAATTACCGCTATTTTCCGCAGAACACCTGGAACAGCCGTGCCGACTACACCAATTACATGAATAGCTTCTACCTTCAGGGAGGTGTGGACGTATCGTTGGAACGGGACTGGACTGTAGGTATGCAGGCCATCTATAATCACAGTGCTCCCAAACCGGGCAACGCCCTTTCATGGACGGAAGTTTACGATGCCTCTACCGCCGTATTGGATTCTTTGCTGTACTCCAACAGTGACAAGGATACCAGTTCCGACCGCCTCAATCTGAATTTTCATACCGATAAGGCTGGGATGACAAAGGCAAGAAAATGACTTGGGATGTGGATTACCTGCGTGACAACCGGGACGAAAATATGGGCTTTCTCTCGAAAACCCTCCTGCCTGACGGTACGGAGATTCCGGGCACAAACTTCGATTACAACTATCTGCAACATCGCAAGGTAGATGTAGTCTCCTCCGCTCTTGATTTCATCCTTCCTTTTGAAAAGTACAAGATAACGGCAGGTGCCAAGGTCTCCTTTACCAACACTCGCAACGGTATCAATTACGATACATCGGACCCTACGCTGGTGCAGGATGATTATTTCCGTTACAAGGAGCAAATCTATGCCTTATATGCTGATTATAGCCGTGAATTTTCCGAACGTTTTTCCATGCAGTTGGGCTTGCGTATGGAGCACACCCGCACTACCGGTATTTCCGAAGCGAAGGATACGGAGGACAAGCACGACTATACGCGCTTGTTCCCTACTGTCTATCTGCTTTATTCGCCTACAGACGGGCATGCGCTGAACTTCAGTTTCTCCAACCGCATCTCCCGTCCGTCACAGAATATGGTCAATCCTTTTCCGTTCTATCAGAACAAATATACGTATGCCTGCGGACGTGAGGACTTGAAACCCAGCTACACTTACAATGCAGAACTGGGATATACGTTGAAGAACAACTTCAATGTTTCCGCTTATTATTCTTATTCGGACGATGTATTCTTCCAGGTTGTGGACTTGGATGCCGAAACGAATGTGACTTCTTTCCTTTGGGAGAATTTCATGCAGACGCATCTTTCGGGCTTAACAATTCGTACACTTTCCGTACCAAATGGCTGCAAGCTTACGCCCAGCATGGAGTGAGCTATCGCCGGACTACCTCCAGCGCTGCCACCACCTCTCCCGAGGAGAAAGGATGGGCTTATAACGCCAGCCTGCGCAACACTTTCTTCTTCAATGAAAAGAAGACTCTTCTGGCCACGTTGTCCGGTTCCTATTCTTCCCGTCAGTATCAGGCATCTATCTGATGAGCCCCACTTACAGCGTCAGTGCAGGTATGCTTTATCGGTTGTTGAACAATAAGCTCAGCCTCAGCCTGAATGTCAACAATTTGTTTGTCAGCCATTCCAAATTGGAAACCATGTCCAACGGGTTGAAGATAATTGCCGACAATCAGTTTGCCTTTGCCAGTTTCCGTATCGGTGTATCCTATACTTTCGGTGGTGATATACGTAGTAAGGGTCAGCGGAACAGTAACGAGGATATTCAGAGGAGGCTATAATAAGAAGTTTATTGCGTGTTGGCAATTGGAAGAAAATATTTATCTTTGTGATACAAGCGATTGTAACAACGATTAATATAAAACCATGATGAAACAGAAACTTCTTTACCTTTTGCCACTCTTCCTATTGTCGGGATGTGGACAGGTTACTTACAAGAATGCATCTCTGCCGGCAGAAGAGCGTGCCGGACTTTTGCTGAAGGAACTGACGCTCGAAGAGAAGGTGTCCTTGATGATGGACAGCTCCAAACCAGTGGAACGCCTGGGCATCAAGCCCTATAACTGGTGGAATGAAGCGTTGCATGGAGTGGCGCGTGCCGGGCTGGCCACAGTGTTTCCCCAACCGATTGGTATGGCGGCATCCTTCTCGCCGGAGACTGTATACGAGGTATTTACTGCTGTTTCTGATGAGGCCCGTGCCAAGAATGCCTACTATACATCCCAGGAAAGCCATGAACGCTATCAAGGATTGACGATGTGGACGCTACAGTGAATATCTATCGCGACCCCCGCTGGGGAAGGGGTATAGAGACTTATGGGGAAGACCCTTATCTGACCAGCCGTATGGGTGTGATGGTTGTAAAAGGTTTGCAGGGTACGAACGATGGAAAATATGACAAGCTGCATGCTTGTGCCAAGCACTTTGCCGTACACTCCGGTCCGGAATGGAACCGCCATGAGTTTAATGCGGAAAATATCAAGCCCCGTGATTTGTATGAAACTTATCTTCCTCCTTTCGAGGCTTTGGTGAAAGAAGGAAAAGTGAAGGAGGTGATGTGTGCCTACAACCGTTTTGAGGGCGATCCTTGCTGCGGTAGCGACCGCCTACTGATGCAGATTTTGCGCGATGAGTGGGGATTTGACGGTATTGTCCTTTCGGACTGTGGAGCTATTGCCGATTTTTACAGAGACTATGGTCATAAGACGCATCCTGATGCAGAGTCCGCTTCGGCGGCTGCGGTGCTGAGTGGAACTGACTTGGAGTGCGGTTCGAGTTACGAGGCCCTGGTAGAAGCGGTGAAGCAGGGAAAGATTGATGAAAAAGCAGTGGATGTAGCAGTCAAGCGTCTTTTGACGGCTCGCTTTGCCTTGGGTGAAATGGACGAGCCGGAGAAGGTGTCCTGGACCGGCATTCCTTTTTCTGTGGTGGCTTCTGCCGGACACGACTCTCTGGCGCTCGACATGGCTCGCAAGTCAATGACACTGCTTATGAACAAGGATAATACCTTGCGTTGAAGCGTGGAGGGCTGACTGTAGCGTGATGGTCCGAACGCCAATGATTCTGTGATGCAGTGGGGAAATTATAACGGTATGCCTCCGCACACTGTCACCATTCTGGACGGAATTAGAAAAGCTTGGGGACTGATGACCGGCTTATTTATGAACAAGGCTGCGGATGGTGGAGAGAGCTCAGATA
>ENA-OQCS01000798-OQCS01000798.1-human-gut-metagenome-genome-assembly--contig:-NODE-798-length-17379-cov-6.279330_pt1 | contig 17379 bp, 18 predicted proteins | sample MGYA00242757_ERZ504575 | MGnify/ENA primary metagenome ERZ504575 (study PRJEB26092, sample SAMD00036297) | human gut metagenome | host: Homo sapiens | study: EMG produced TPA metagenomics assembly of...
AACGGTTTCCGATGTTGCTCCGATTCTGTGGCAGAACGGTGCACTTGCAAGACTGAAGAAGGGTGAGACGATCGATAAATTATTATTTAATGGTTACTCCACTATTTCGCTTGGATATGCAGGACTTTATATGATATTTGCACAATTGCCTACGGCATAGTCGAATGAAGGAATTCCTTCTGTTGGAAGTCCTGTATCCTGTTTGATCTGGTTCAAACGGTAGCTTACCTGAGGGCCAGTCATGATGATGTCATAGTCTTTATATACATCCATGTATTCTGAAAGTCCTACGGCATTGATACTGTGGTCTTCACCTTTTTCTTCCCAGTATTTTTCCATTTTCTTCATCAACAATCCTGTTGACATTCCACCTGCACAAATTAATAAAATTTTCATTCTGTCTTTCCTCCATTCTTGTACATGATGATCATTTCCTTAATCAATTCCTGTGCTAACATACTTGTCATCAAGTGATCCTGTGAATGAACCAACAACACATTGACTGGTGTTGGATTTCCATTCATCTCATTGAACAACAAGTCTGTCTGCGCTTTGTGTGCCAATGTTGCAGCCTCATCTGATTTTTTCATCAGTTCGTCCGCTTCATCAAATTTTCCCTGCTTGGCAGCTTCTAAAGCTTGAAAGGCAAAGGATCTTGCATCTCCTGCATTAGCGATGATCCCAAAGGAAATCATTTCGACAGATTGTTCTGTCTTGTTTTCTTCAGCCATTTTAACAGCTCCTTTCTTATCTCAACTCTTTACAGTCTATACTTTAGTGTATAATTTTTTCTTTGTCAAAACGCTTTCAGTATCCGAAAAGTGTTAATTTATACACAAAATTAGTGTATAAATTAGTGTTTTCTGTATAAATCCACTAAATTCGACCCAAGTTTTACTTAGTGTATATGATTTTTTAATCTATTTTAGTTTGTGTATAAAGTCTACAACACTATGTATAGCATGTCACAACTATCAAAAATCTTTTAAATTCGGTGATATAATTTAGACATGAAATTAATAAGAACATTTGAAATCACTGCAGATGAGTTTTATGACTATCTTGAAGCTCAATTATTAGAAGAGATTTCTAAAACCACAAAAAAGAATGTAAAGAAAAGTGTAATCAAATCTGGTTACAGCTACGAAAACAAGGATGCTCGATCAAAAATCGTGATTGATCAATATATTCGTGGACAAATTTATCAATCTACGGTTAAATCAGCTACTTCATTTGTTCGTGTATGTTATGAAACACAAGAAACGAAAGAGGGGTTAAAAATCAGTTTTGAGCAATTTATGAGTGGAGAGGAAAAGCTTCCACAAAAAAATGTTTTATATCGTACATTGCATAACTGGATTACATTTGGAAGAATGTCTCACGTTTTATATGATATGCGTGATGATATTATTAAGATTCGTAATGGAGAAAAGCTTCAAAAAAGTTCTATCCAACCTGAAACCCACAAGCGATTAAAGAAATTTTTAACTAAAAAATTTGAGGAACAAGATCATCAATAAAGTCTTGTTCCTCTTTTCTTTTATAACTTGTTTAAAATCATAATAATGGCAGCCACTTGATTGTCGTCAATAATGACTTTAAAAGCCTTTTCTAACGGTTTTAACACCTTCGACACAACTTTAAAGTCTTCTGGATAATCCTCTAAGATCGCATCTGCATCTTTGCATGCCTGCTTACAAACTCCTTGTTTACAATTTTCTAGTAAACATGCGATATGCACGAATAGACCTACCTTTTGGTCTGCACTTAGTGAATAAATAATTTCCAATTCATCAATGATCGATGGTAAAATCGATTTTAATTTGGATACAGAAATACACTTGAATTGTTCTTCCAAGAAAGAGTATACGGCAGAATAATCCAATTGTTTCGATTGAATCGGTTCAAACATCAATATTTTATCAATAGCTTCTGGTTTGTTTTCAAACACTTTTGTCATAGAAACAAAAGGAATTCCCATTAATTTAGGATCATACGTTCCAACAAAACAATGGATACGATAGATTTTCTTTAAAGCCATGACTTGTGAAATCAATTCATCTCGCTTGGAAATTGCCAAAGGAATTGTTTTAAAGCCTAGGTTTGAATATTGATCGATATATTGTTTCAACTGGAAGGCACCACCCTCGCCCGTATGACACAATGTAATAATAATTTCTTTTCGTGAATCATTCATTTGTAGCATCGTCTTCATTTCACGCATCGTTGTATGGTACACATACTCTAAATCTATTTCCTGACTACACTTCTAGCAACGTCTAAACCCAATAATGTAATAGGAAAATAAATATAACGAATCTTGATATCCGTTTCCTCGCTGATTGTATCTAACATCGTTTTGATAGATCCCATATCATAGATGACAATAATACCTTGCCCATTATCAATTCTTTGTACCAATGTTTTAATTTCTTGTAAAGCCGTAGTTGAATCTTTTTCTAAACACAAATCATAGGCATATACATTGTTCGTATGCGTCAAAGTATTTGTGACATCACAAAGTGAAGTGGCAACACCCTTCCCATGGAAGATATATAAAAGTACGGGGTGTCCTTCTGTATCCTCTTCATCTTTAATCAAGAACATCGCAATAATAACAATTTCCTCAATCGGTAGCTCAATATTAAATGTATCCTTAAACATTTGTCCTAATTGAATCGATATTCCATATTCCTTTGGATATTCTTGTACAATATGCACAATCTGATCATCATCCACACGCGATTGATTTAATTGTAAAGTCAAAAGTGAATTCATATGCAGCATAAGCCATAGAACACTTGAGGCTGAATTTCTCTTTGAAGCTCATTTTTACAAGTGCCCATAATCTTAGTTACCATATGAATGATTTTAGGATCTACAATCTTAGACAATTGTTCCGTATCATACTCATCATTAAAACTACGATAATAGTTGTATCGTTTAAACAACGTATTAACATGACTATTAATAATATTATGAATCGTTTCTGTGTTGATACCACGCTTTGATAATTCAGTATATTGGCTTCGAATTTCCGCATATAAATCGTGTGAATCATCGTATGTGATGGATTGATATTGTTCGTTACAATCATAAATAAACAACATCTGTGATCCTAATAAATCAAAAATTTCTGTTGATTGTGTTCTCGAACGAATCAAACTTTTCTGAACCTCATTGTTTAAATCTGAGATGGTTACCTCAATATTTGAATTTGGATCATCCATGACACGAACACATGCCGTTGCACTTGCTCTTTTGATTTCCATCTCCAATCCTTTAACATTTAAAGGAAAGTCTGTTAATAACAAAGCTACTAATATTTCTCGTTTTACCTCAATGTTCTTTTTGGCATTATTTGCTCAATCGTAAAGAAATAATTGATTAAAGCAAGTTTTTCACTTAATGGACGACTTGCCAAATCTGGTAATTGAATGACCATAGACATTCTTTGACTAAATTCGTTATATCCATTAGGACCACATGATAACACTAAGAATGTAGAATTTGCATCAATAAAATCCGTACGATCTTCATTAAATAATAGTCCAGATTCTAAAAATTCTGAAAGCCGACTCTTTTCTGTTGAATTCAACAATTCCACATTATCAATAAACAACATACCTCCACGACTTTTCGCAAATAAAGAATCCTCTATGTTCTTAGGACTAAACAATTTTTCATCTAATTCCTCAATATTATTTTTGTAGTGACGACAATTTATTTTATAAAACGGTGCACACTCACTAAATACGCCCGCTTCTTTACCATATAAATATAGTGTATACACAAAGTGAGTGGTTCCACTTCCTGGTTTTGCGGTTACTAATACATTCAAACTATTGTTTGGATATAAAATAGCTGCCTTGGCAACCTGCAACGCTTTGGCAAGACTTCCATCTGTACCAATCATCGCTTTACCCACTGTATTTAATTCATTACCTACTTCTTTTTGTGGCAAATAATACAATACTGGCCTTGTATTTGTCTTTTCTAGACGTGCATCTTCAACTAATTCATTCAATAAAGTCGAAACATTCGATCTTTGAAGCTGAAAATACTCCGCAATGATTTTTGTGCTGATTCCATCTTTATAGTCTGAATTCGTCATCAATTGTTTTTGTACAAATTCAAATACACTCTCTTTTGTCGTTTTCATTCTATTACACTCCATTATTCATAAAACGCTTTCATTCGTTTGAATTATACACTATTATACACAAAAGAAAAAGCCTACATGAAGCAGGCTAATTTTGCATATGAATCATTTCTTCTTCAAGTATTGGATACGAAATAAGTACTTCACTATCCAAATTTTCATTAAACATATTTACACCACTAATTTGATGATTATTGTATGTCGTATAATAGTAAATTCCATTTCTTAAGTCGCAACAAGACGTATAAATTGTATATTCATACTTACCTGGTTCTACTTCACAAAGACCTTTTTGTTGCTCGACACTACCAATAATGTGGAAATATTGATTTAAATCATTCTTGTCACTTGTCGCATTTGCTCTTGTATAGGCAACACGCACAAATCTAGATCCACTCGATAAGTCTCCAGGAAGTCCCATAGCTCCAAACCCACGTGAATAGGCAGTTAAGTCCAAGCCAAAATTATTTTCAGGTTGTTTATTTGATAAATACATATAATCATTCAAACGAAATAACTGCATAGGAAATGGCGGATTATTTGTCAAAACATGCGTAGGATTATCATATACATGCATACCATCTTCCATACACTCAACGATAATGCTTTCATTTTCATCACTAATCATATAGTGTAATTCAGCTACTGGAAAGTGTTCATTAAATGGTGTGGCACAAACATTTGTATTTTCTAATACGACTCTTGCCTCTTTGACACTTGCACATTGTGATAAGATCCAAGGAATAAATTCAAAGGCAGCCACATTGTTCTTGCCTTCTTTGACTTCATAAAACTTTGCGTTTCCAACAAAGTTTAATCCAGCCATTCCCAAGCCTTTCTCATTCATGGCATCATAATATAATGGATACTCTTCAAATACATGGGCCATTCCAATCAGAGCATAATGACTTTCATGTTGATCTAAATGTCTAAAATGAAAATCATAATTGCGTGGCGTAACAGCTACTTGTTCTCCATATGAAAATTCATAATCTAAATTCCTTCCAAAAAACTGATTAAAGCTTAATGCGGTACACATTAAAATCATCTCCTTCTACTTAGTAGCTTAACACAAACTACAAAAAGATTACACATAATAATGTACAAATCAAAATATGTGTTCATTGCGTTAAGTACCAAAAAAATATATATTTTAAGTGTCATAAGAAATGCCTTATCTTATGATTAACCCTTTGGAAAATTATTCAACCCTATAAACTCAAGATACACTTTTATCTTAATAATTTTCCTCTCCCTAAAGCAATGTCAAGCCCGGACATTGCTTTTTATTTTACCTAAAAGAAAAAAGCCATAAGTTTCCCTATGACTTAAAACGCAAATACAACTCCTACAACCGCACTAGCTACAATAAACCAGATTGGATGTAATTTAGGTTTATACTTACTAAACGCTAGTAATACGAATAAACAAATAAATTGTTTCCAGTTAAATGCAGAGAATGTATAATCACCAAATAAAGTTGTCACCAAAATATCAATGGTAGCCACGGCAATAAAGGCAACAACAGCAGGTTTTAATCCGGCAAAGATTTGTTGAACAAGCTTCGCCTCTTTAAATTTCTCTAAGAAATTCGCAATGATACAAATAATAATCAAACTTGGTAAAACCAAGCCAAGTGTTACCACAATCGAACCTAATACACCATATTGACTAAAACCTACGTAACTAGCCATATTAACACCCATTGGACCTGGTGTAGATTCACTAACCGCAATCATTGTAGATAGATCACTCATAGTATACCAGCCATAACGAACCCCAATCTCTCTTAAGAAAGGAATGGTCGCAAGACCTCCTCCTACCGCAAATAGTCCAGTCTTGAAAAATTCTAAAAACATGAGTAACAATTTAGTCATTTTTCTTTAACCATCCTATTCTAGAGAAGATAACTCCAGCTATACCAGCACCAATCACAAGTAACACCGTAGAAACTTTAGTAAACATCGCAAAAATAAGAGCCACCGCAAAAATCAAGAAACCAATCTTATTTTTAATATTACCCTTACCTAGTTTCAATACCGCATTGATCATCAACATACATACAGCTACACGAATTCCATTTAGTGCATGTTGTACAATGGCTAAACTTGAAAAGTTTGTGATCAAACCTGCAATTATACTAATAATGATGATGGATGGAGTCACAACCCCTAGAGTAGCTGCAATTGCTCCTGGAATGCCCGCTTGATAATATCCAATAAAAGTCGATGTATTGACCGCAATAACACCGGGTGTACATTGACCAATCGCATAATAATCCATGACTTCATCTTCTGTAGCCCAATGATACTTTTCAATCACTTCCTTTTGAATCATTGGCAACATGGCATATCCACCACCAAAAGTAAATAGACCCATCTTAAACCAAGAAACATATAATTGAATGAGTTTCTTCATTTTACTCTCCTTTTAATACAAATTTTTCAATGACTTCACAAACAGCACCTTCTTCACAAGTAGCCGTTGTGATATAGTCGCAATCCGGTTTAATACCAGGTGCCGCATTTTGCACTCCCACACCTAAACCAGCATCTTTGATCATGGATAAATCGTTATAGTTATCCCCAATCGCAATCGTATCCTGAATATCAATATGTAATAGATCGGCTAATTTTTTTAGTCCAGCCCCCTTATTTACACCCTTATGGTTAAATTCAATATAACGATTACTTGAATAAGAAACATCCATATCAAATGTGATATCTTTTAAGTCCCGATCAATACTTTGTAGATACTCAAATCCGTATTTGTATATAATACTTTTACAATTTCTTGCCCCTTTAAAAAATCAAGATTCTGATCAAATACCTCAATCATTTCCTGACGATTCTGCACATATCTTTTTTCATCTTCCGTTAAGTTATATGCATATACCGCATCACGCGTATATACATGAATGACTACATCATACTTTAATCCACGCTTATATAATTCTTCAGCTTTCTCAAAAGAAATACCTTCAAAATGTAAAAGTCGATTGTCTTTATTTTCCGTAATAGCCCCACCATTATATGAAATCACATATTGATTGGCTTCATCAAAAAGATCCAATTCCTTTAATGTACCTTGTACTGTGTTATAGCCTCTTCCTGTAGCCAATACAAATTTAACCCCTAAGTCTTTCAATTTTTTTAATGGCCTCAATATCTCTAGAATCAATTGTTCGATCAGGTTTGATCAAAGTTTCATCTAAATCACACGCAATTAACTTATACATAAGTAAACATCCTCCCTTAGATATGAAAAAATTATAAAACATCTTCTTTCAAAAAAAAGTAGCATTAAAGCTACTTATAATACAGAACCAATCACATGAACAATAAAGGCTAAAATCCATGCAAGTACACATTGCCATGCAACTACACCAATTGCCCATCTTGCACCGAGTTCTCGTTTAATAGATGCGATAGCCGCAACACATGGTGAATAAATCAAGCAGAATACAAGTAACGATGCAGCTGATAGTGTAGTTAATGCACTATGTACACCATCTACAAATAATACTTGTAGTGTAGAAACAACACTTTCCTTAGCCATTAACCCACTAATCAACGATGTCACAATACGCCAATCTTGAAGTCCTAATGGCGCAAATACAGGAGCAATCCATCCGGCAATCATTGCCAAAATACTTTGGCTTGAATCTTTGACCATATCGAATTGTAAATTAAAGCTTTGTAGGAACCACACAAGTACGGTTGCCACAAAAATAACCGTAAAGGCTTTTTGTAAGAAATCCTTCGCCTTTTCCCACAACAATTGACTCACATTCTTTAATCCAGGCAAACGATAGTTTGGAAGTTCCATCACAAATGGAACAGCTTCCCCTTTAAATAAAGTGTTTTTAAATAAGAATGCGATTAAAACACCTGTAACAATGCCCAAAACATAAAGTCCTGTCATTACTAGACCACCTTGTTTTGGAAAGAATGCATTCACAAAAAAGGCATAAATAGGTAATTTTGCAGTACAAGACATAAATGGCGTCAACAAAATCGTCATTTTACGATCTCTTTCACTAGGCAAAGTACGTGTTGACATAACGGCTGGTACTGTACATCCAAATCCAATCAATAAAGGAACGATACTTCTTCCTGATAATCCAATTTTTCTTAATATTTTATCCATAAAGAAGGCTACACGCGCAATATATCCACTATCTTCCATCATAGATAAAAAGAAGAATAGTGTCACAATGATAGGTAAGAAAGATAATACAGAACCAACACCCGCAAAGATACCGTCAATCACTAAACTGTGTACAGCATAACTTACGTGAGCACTTGTCATCCATGCATCCACTACTTGTGTGATCCAATCAATACCTAGTTCTAACAATCCTTGAAGCCATGCTCCAACTACATTAAATGTTAGATAGAATACAAGTAACATAATTCCAATAAACATAGGAATGGCAGTATATTTACCCGTTAAAACGCGGTCAATTTTTTCACTTCGAACACGCTCTTTACTTTCTTTAGGCTTAACAACGGTTTGTTCACAAACCTTTTCAATAAAAGAAAAACGCATATCGCAATGGCCGCACTATGATCGAGTCCACGCTCTTTTTCCATTTGAAGCACAATGTGTTCAATCATTTCTTTTTCGTTATCATCTAAATCCAAACGATCAAGAATCAAATTATCGCCTTCAATAATTTTACTAGCCGCAAAACGCAAAGGAATATCTGTCTTTTTGGCATGATCTTCAATCAAATGACAGATGGAATGTATACAACGGTGAACGGCTCCACCGAAATCATCTTCCCCACAAAAATCTAAACGGCCTGGTCTTTCCTGATATTTCGCAATATGAATCGCATGTTCAATCAATTCATCAACACCTTGGTTTTTAGCTGCAGAAATAGGTATAACTGGTACACCAAGCATAGCTCCATACCATTGATATCAATCGAACCTTGATTGTTGGCCACTTCATCCATCATATTAAGTGCAACAACCATCGGAATATTCATTTCTAAAAGTTGCATAGTCAAATACAGGTTTCGCTCAATATTTGTAGCATCTACAATATTAATGATAGCCTTAGGCTTATCATTTAACACAAAATTACGCGATACAATTTCTTCACTCGTATAAGGTGACATCGAATAAATACCCGGTAAATCTGTCACCATTGTATTTGGATACCCTTTGATTGGACCATCCTTTCGATCGACGGTTACACCCGGAAAATTTCCTACATGCTGATTCGATCCCGTGAGTTGGTTAAACAAAGTGGTTTTTCCACAGTTTTGATTTCCTACCAAGGCATATGTCAAACATGTTCCTTCTGGCAAAGGATGTTCATCTGCCTTTACATGATATTTACCATCTTCACCTAAACCAGGGTGAACGGTGTTATTTATATTTTCTGCACTCTCATGCTTTCGTGTTCTCTCATCAATTAATTCAACCAATATTTTTTCAGCTTCATCTAAACGAAGCGACAATTCATAACCATGAATTTGCAGTTCCATTGGATCGCCCATAGGCGCAAACTTTACTACTGTAACCTCAGCTCCAGGTATGACTCCCATATCTAGAAAGTGTTGTCTTAATGCACCCGTTCCTCCAACGGCCTTAATCAATGCACTCTGTCCTATTTTTAGTTCTTTTAACGTCATGCATATCCCTCCCTAATCAGTCATTATTATATATGCATTATTATCAAGTAAGTCAATTCTAACCACTTGTTTTTTATAATTTATTGACAAGCTTCACTCATTTGTTTACAATTGAACTGTTCACAAGTGAACATTAGGAGGGCCTATGTTGACTATAGAAGAATTTTTACGTTTATCCAATCGCTTGCGTGAATATTACGGCAAACAAATCAAAGATCGATTTTCAGAATACACTTTTTCCCCAAATGAAATTTCGATTCTGATTTTACTACAAAACAACACATCCATTACGACAAGCACACAGCTTCGTGTTGTACTCGGTGTTTCAAAAGCTTTGGTTTCTCGAAGCGTAACGAGTTTGCAACAAAAGGGATTGATCACAATGAAGAAAGTTTCAGAAAATAGAAGGATTTCTTATATTGAATTAACAAAAGAAGCGATTCCTGTATTAGAAAAAATATCTATTGAGATTGATAAAATCAATCAAGTTTTATTCAAGGACATTCCCACAAAAGATATTCAATGCATGATTGAGACAATGAATAAAATGAATGAAAAAATAGAAGGAGCGAATTAAAATGAAATTTACAACGGCGTCCGAAGTGGATTTAGGACACGAAAAAGTTGGTAAGTTACTCTTTATGTTGCAGTACCAGCCATCTTAAGTCAAATTGTTAACTTACTCTATAACGTGGTTGACCGCATGTATATTGGTCACATTCAAGATGTAGGGGCTATTGCCCTAACAGGCGTAGGCGTTTGTCTTCCAATTATAATGATTGTATCCGCCTTTGCGTGTTTAGTTGGTATGGGAGGTGCTCCAAGAGCTAGTATATATATGGGTAAACAAGATAATCCAACGGCTGAAAAAATCATGGGAAATTGTTTTATCGCATTGATTGTGATTTCTTTAACTCTAACTGTATGTTTATTAGCTTTTCAAACCCCATTACTACAATTATTCCAGGCAAGTTCACAAACAATTGTATATGCCAAACAATATATGGGTATTTATGCCTTAGGAACCATTTTTGTCCAAATGACACTTGCATGAATGCCTTTATTTCTTGTCAAGGTTTCTCAAAAACAAGTATGATGACCGTTTTAATAGGAGCTATCTTAAACATTATTTTAGACCCTATTTTTATCTTTGGATTCAATATGGGAGTAAGAGGGGCTGCACTAGCCACCATCATTTCGCAAGCTATCAGTGCAATCTGGGTCATTCGTTTCTTGAATGGTAATCAAACTGTTCTTAAATTAAAGAAAGAGAATTTTAAAATTGTTCCAAGTTTATTATTCCCAAGTTTAGCTTTAGGTATCGCACCTTTTGTGATGCAGTCAACAGAAAGCTTGATTTCTTTATGTTTTAATATGCAATTATCTAAATTTGGAGGGGACGTTGCGATTGGAAGTATGACCATTCTTACAAGTGTTATGCAGTTTGCGATGATGCCACTTCAAGGTTTAACGCAAGGTGGACAACCCATCATCAGTTATAACTTTGGTGCCAAAAATGCAGATCGTGTAAAAAAGGCTTTTTACTTCAAACACTATGTTGTTTCACATACGCAAGTATTATCTGGCTTTTAGTGGAATTATTTCCTCAAGTATTTATTTCTATCTTCACTAACGATCCAGACTTAATGGCAATGGCAAGCTGGGCCATTCGTATCTATATGGCATGCGTATTATTGATGGGACTTCAGATTTCTTGCCAACAAACATTCATTGCGTTTGGAAATGCCAAGATTTCCGTTTTCTTAGCTATCTTTAGAAAAATCATCGTATTGATTCCATTGATTTTTATCTTACCAAACATCTTATCCAATCATATCTTTGCGGTATTTGTTGCAGAACCTATCGCAGACTTTATTGCGGTAAGCACAACAGTAACGTTATTTATTAAAAACTTTAAAAAGACACTAGCCCAAATGAACTAAGCAAAAAGAAGAGTTATCAAAGCGATAACTCTTTTCTTATATACTCAATCAAGTCTATTTTATGATTTTTTTCAGGATGATAAAAAGCGTATTTTAAACACATATTCAAAGCTTCTTGAATCTGTTTTCCTCTTAAATTTGTAGTCTCTATAATATCCTTTCCATTCAATGCAAGTTGGGATATACTCATACAACGATTTCTATTTTGGATGTAATAATCATAGAACAATTCTACATCTTTAGCTGATTTTTGCCCTAATTCAGAATGGGCCATCGCATCACAATAGCGTATTTGAAGTAAGTTCAATAAGTGTTCTTCATCCAAATGATATGTAACGCGATACTTATAAATACAATCTAAATCACAAGTAAATTTATCATCATGATGTAAGACATAGAATGGAATCCACTTTCTTTGTTCATTTGTAAGTTTAAAACGTCGACAAAGCTCTTTAGATAATTCACTTCCTACCTTCGCATGATGCTTAAAATGATCCTTTCCATTCGAATCGGTTGTCTTTACTTGTATTTTGCCTAAATCGTGGAATAATAACACAAAAGCCAAAGTTTCATCATATGGTTTTAAATAACACATCGCATCTAAAGTATGATGCAAAACATCGGTATAGTGATAGATCGAGTTTTGACTACACCTCAATGCCAAATCCAACTCATTAAATACGGGTTTTAAAAGAAGTGTCATGTCTTGCAATACTTGTGGATTTGTTTCCATGATTTCTTTTAATTCATGCACAATTCTTTCTATCGATACATATTGAATCAAAGATGCATTTGTATCGATGGATGTTTTTACTGTTTCATCCATCGAAAAGCCTAGTTTTGCACAAAAACGATAAGCGCGCAACATTCTTAGAGCATCTTCATTAAATCTTCGATCTGGATTTCCCACACATCGAATGATTTTACGTTTTAAATCAACTTGTCCACCATATGGATCAATCAAACCGCGACTTGGATGATAGGCCATCGCATTCACAGTAAAATCACGTCTTGATAAATCTTCTTCAATTGTAGAAACATATTTCACACTGTCCGGATGACGATGATCCTTGTATTCACTCTCTAAGCGAAAAGTTGTGATTTCAACGGGTGAATCCGACAAAACCGTTACCGTTCCATGTTTGAGTCCTGTTCCCACACTTCGATCAAATAGATTTAATATCACTTCGGGTTTAGCGCTTGTACAAATATCATAATCATGAATTGGGCGATCTAGTAAATAATCACGTACACATCCACCTACCACATATGCTTCATATCCAATATCATTTATTTTTTGAATGATTTCTAATATATATTCAGGTAATTTCATACTTCTATTATATAAGAAAAAGGTGCTGAATTGCACCTAATTACTTTGTAACCTTTACATATGTTGGAATTGTATCCGCCATGATTTTTTTGGCAAGTTCCATACTTCCAAACATAAATTCAAAACCTTTTCCATAACTTACAGGCGTACAGAAGTTTCCTAAATTCTGAATTGTTTGTTTATCATCATTGATCATATCCACAACTAAGAACCAGTGGCTAGGCTGATCTTTGACAATTCTTTCTTTCAAATAAATAGAAAGAATGTCTGGATGAGAGTCCCCAAATTCACAGATAGCTCTTTGAAGTTCTGTTACACTTGAAATAGGATCACGAAGCTTTAAACTATCTCCTTTATGAATTGGATTTTCACTCACTTGTGAACCACGACTTTTATCAAGTTCAACCAATAAGTTGCAGTCTAATAAAACATTCGCTCCAAATGGATCGATCACAATGCCATGAATCTGATTCAATGCCATCTTCACAAATGGCATATACTGATTATAAGTCATAACCAAGGAATGGATTTCACTATCTTGATCCCATTTTTTCAATTGATCCATACTTGAGAAGACAGGAAAGAAACTATCTCCCTTATCATTTTGAATCAAAGACAATTGGAATTGTGTATTTGGTTCAAAGACTAAGACTCCCTTTTCATTGCGAGAAGGATCTTTATCCCATTGTGCTGGAATTAGAAAATTAGTAGAAATAAACGCATCCAACAAATTTCTAAATGCTGAATCTGTTTTTTCTCTATTAAATACAATTAATGTTTCTTGTAGTTTTTCATTTTTAAATTCATTTACCATAATTATTCCCCTGAAATCGTGCACTCAACAAAAGCGATACTTGGACTTACAACCTGGTGATAACTCCAATCTAAATCGTTACCCACACTAATTACGTGTTTCATCATATTTAAGAAATTATTTGCGACGGTAACCAAGGTAACATTCTTATCTCTTTTACCATCCTTTACCCAGAAGCCTGAGCATTGTAGTGAGAAGTTTGTAGAAACAAAATCAAGTCCAGCATGAAGACCAGCTAAATTCTGTACGACAAAGCCGTCTTTGATTTTTGTACATAAATCCTCAAAACTATCATTTCCAGGTACAATGTAACAATTCATTGGCTGTACACTTACGCTAGATGCATAGCCCGATTTAAAACCATTTCCTGTACTCTTTGTATGCATTCGATTGGCACTTCTTGTGTCATGAAGCATCATAACATATTTTCCGTGATCCACCAACGTTTTTGAAGAAGTTGGACATCCCTCATCATCAAAATTGGCAATACTTAAACAATCCGTATTCTTTGGATCATCAATAATTGTGATTTGTTCAGAGAAATTCGTTCATTAAACTTATCTTTTAAAGGCGAAATTCCCTTATACATTAATTCCCCATTAAATAAACCAGTAAAGGCGTCAAATAAAGATGTCATCGCATCCTTTTCAAAGATGACTGGACATGTACAGCTTGGAATTGGTGTGGCCTTTAATTTATTTAAAGCCTTATCGCAAACACGGCAAATAAATGAATCTAAATCATACTTTTCAAAGTCATAAACAACTTCAACTAAACTAGCATCCTTGACTTCTTCCTCTTCTTTAACGACAACACTGGCAACAATGTACTGCATTTCATCAGCATCTTGCACATCCATGCCTAAGCTATTCACAATACTGCGACTTCCACTGCCTTGGCTATAGCCTAAATATCCAACTTGAATGACACGTGGATCATAGGTAGAATCTTAGCTTCTAAGCTTTTAAGAATATCCTTCACATATTCTGTACTCGCCATATTCCAAGTCACATCTTTTTTACGTACTCAATTGTCTCTGGTTTTCTTAATGAATCGGTTTCTTCATTTGAAATAATATGTGCTTGTTCAATCAATGATTTTAAAACAGTTTCACACATAGAATCGTCAATTTCTTCCAATGCCATATTGGCCATTTTTCCATCTACAATTCCACGAATACTTGTACCTGTCACTTTGCTGGATACTAAAGTGTCCATTTGTCCTTGAAACCAAGTCATTTCTTTTTCAACCGTTGTAGATTGATAGATTTCAAATTCCTGAATACCTAGGCCAAGTGCTTTCTCAATCCATAATTGTTTATTCATTGGCCGTACCTCCTACTGTAATTTGTGAAACACGAATGGCCGGTTGACCTACATCTGTAGGAATCGAACCCGAACTAGAGCCACACATACCTTGTCCGCGCTCTAAATTTTTACCCACGCGATCAATATTAAATAGGATATCTGCACCATTACCAATTAAAGAAGCCCCTTTTACTGGATAAGAAATCTTGCCATCTTCAATTAAATAACCTTCTAATACGGCAAAGTTAAATTCTCCGGTTTGTGGATTTACACTTCCACCACCCATTTTCTTTGCGTATAGTCCTCGCTTGATTCCTTCAAACATTTCATCAAAATCATCATTTCCAGCCGCAATATATGTATTTGTCATACGCGAAGTTGTTTCAAATTTATAAGATTGACGACGTGAACTTGAAGTCGATTCCAGTCCCATTCTTCGACCATTCAAGCGGTCTATCATATAACTCTTTAAAATACCATTCTCAATTAATACACGTTTTTGTTGGGGATTTCCCTCATCGTCTACATTTTGTGAGCCCCACGCATTTGGAATTGTGCCATCATCAATAGCTGTAACTTTATCACTTGCGACTTTTTGACCTAATTTATTACAGAATACACTCTGATGTTTACTGACTGAACTTGCTTCTAGGGCATGTCCACAAGCTTCATGGAAAATAACACCGCCAAAGCCATTATCAATAATAACTGGCATTTTTCCCGATGGACAATCTTTCGCTTCTAATAATACTAAGGCAATGCGACTTGCTTCTTGTCCAATAGATTCTGGAGTTCTTTCTTCAAAGAATTCTAAGCCTTTACTTGCACCTGGTGCTTCATAACCAGATTGTAAGTTTTGACCATCCTGGGCAAAAGAGGATACAGACATTCGACAACGAATTCTTGTATCATGTACAAGTCTTCCTTCACTATTTGAAATCTGTACATTTTGGCATACACTTGCCAACTACAGATACTTTTGAATTTTATCTGAATATGCCTTTGCCGCATCACTTGCACGTAGCATTAAGGCGACTTTCGTTTCTAATGAAGCTTTGACAGGATTTTCTTTGATTGGATGAAGATTTTCATGAGTTTCTTCAACCAAAGAGATCGATACAGATTTAGATTCTATGCCAAATCCACCACGCAAATCATCCACTAAGGCATTTAATGATTCTTCACTTGTTTCATTTGTGTATCCATATACAGATTGCACACCTTTATATAGACGAATTCCAATACCAGCACGAATCAATACGTTTGTATCTTCTAATTTTCCATTTAACATGGATAAAGATTCCGTTGTTCCTTCTTCTTCAAAGATTTCGGCAAAATCACAAGAGGAAGCCATACAACGTTCTAATAATTTTTCTAATTGTTCCATCTGTAACATACTTATCCCTCAATGCAATCTACAAATCGTTTTGTGATTAATTGAGGACGAGTAATTATAGATCCTACTACAACACTAAAGCATCCAAGTTCTAATACACGGCGTGCTTTTTCTGGTGTATCAATATTTCCTTCAGCAATCATTGGTACGTTTGATTGTTCTAAATATTTACGCATTAACTCAAAATCATTCGTTTCAACTTTATCGCCCTTACTTTCTTCTGTATATCCAACTAATGTTGTTCCTACAAAATCAAAGCCTAATTGGGCTGCATGAAGACACTCTTCTAATGTAGAGCAGTCTGCCATTAATTTTTGTTCTGGATACTTAGCACGAATATCAGCATACAATTCATCTAAAGTTCTTCCATCTGGACGAACACGACAAGTTGCATCTAAGGCAACGATTTCTGGATGTGCACCTTCAATCAATTCATCGATTTCTTTCATTGTAGGTGTAATAAATACTGGACAGTCCCCATATACTCGTTTAATAATTCCAATAACTGGTAAATCAACTTCTTTTTGAATTTCATTAATATCCTCTACAGTATTAGCACGAATACCTTTAGCGCCACCCCATTTAGCCGCTCTAGCCATACGTCCCATAATAAAAGATGAATGTAAAGGTTCATCTGGAAGTGCCTGACAAGATACGATTAAGTGTCCTTTTACTGATTCAATGTTACTCATGATTTAAATCTCCTTCTTCTTACTTATATATATAGGTAATTATACTACGTATATAGGTGTAAAAACACGAAATTAAAAAAAAATT
>ENA-OQCS01000799-OQCS01000799.1-human-gut-metagenome-genome-assembly--contig:-NODE-799-length-17377-cov-3.148232_pt1 | contig 17377 bp, 18 predicted proteins | sample MGYA00242757_ERZ504575 | MGnify/ENA primary metagenome ERZ504575 (study PRJEB26092, sample SAMD00036297) | human gut metagenome | host: Homo sapiens | study: EMG produced TPA metagenomics assembly of...
CTGTACATCGATCGATGCTCAGACGTACGTAGTGTACATCGATGATGCTCAGACGTACGTAGCTGTACATCGATCGATGCTCAGACGTACGTAGCTGTACATCGATCGATGCTCAGACGTACGTAGCAAACTCCTCACAAAAGAACATGCCACTGCTTGTGAGCAATTATATCCTTTCTTATGATATTCCAAAGCTTTCTTTGCTCTTTCATTCATTTCTTGCATTTCATTGATTTCCATACTCATCCGTTTCTCCTTTTTTATCTTATCTTGTTCTTTTCAAACTCATTTCCAACTTTGTTTATCGCCATAGCCTGCGTCATCCTCCCAATAAAATATCAGATCAAAACGGCGTTTTGCCAGATGGCTTCCGCGTAAAAGTATAACAGGTGAAGAAAAGATATGCAACCATTCCCGTATCTTCACCTGCACAGCCCTCACTACACGTCTCTTACGCTTCTTCCGCCGCTCGCTGCATATCGTTCCTACATCTTTTCTTTCTCACCGATCTGTTCTTCGATCCGTAAGAGTCTGTTGTATTTTGCCACTCTCTCAGACCGGCATGGCGCTCCTGTTTTGATCTGCCCGGTATTAAACGCCACGGCGATATCAGCGATGATCGTATCTTCTGTTTCTCCGGAACGATGCGATACAATTACATTATAACCTGCTTCCTGAGCTGTTTTATCGTCTCGAACGTTTCACTTAAAGTACCGATCTGATTAACTTTTATGAGTATCGCATTAGCGGCTCCAAGTTCGATCCCTTTTCTCAATCTCTGCGCATTTGTGACAAAAAGATCATCTCCTACAAGCTGGACTCTGTTTCCAATCTTTTTCGTAAGCTTTTTCCACCCGTCCCAATCTTCTTCATCAAGCGGATCTTCGATCGAAAAAATCGGAAATTCTTCAACAAGTTCCTCATAATAAGAGATCATCTCTTCTGTCGTCCGCACGACAGGTTCTCCTTTTTTCCCTTCTCCCGCGAAAATATATCCGCCTTTTTCTTCAATATACAGCTCAGACGCCGCCACATCAAGCGCGATCATAATATCCCGCCCCATACGGTATCCTGCCCTTTCTGCCGCATCCCTTATCGTCCGAAGCGCTTCTTTCGTATCTGCAAGTTCAGGCGCAAATCCGCCTTCATCCCCAACTCCTGTCTGAAGACCTTTTCCTTTCAGAACCGCTCTTAGCATATGATAGATTTCCGCACAAATACGAAGTCTCTCCCGAAAAGAAGTCTCTCTTACCGGAACGATCATAAACTCCTGTATGTCTAACGGGTTATCGGCATGTACTCCGCCATTTAAAATATTCATCATCGGAACCGGCATCTTCTTCGCCTGAACCCCTCCCAAATATCTGTATAAAGGAATATTCAGTCCTTTCGCCGCCGCTCTTGCCGCCGCCATGGACACTCCTAAAATCGCGTTTGCACCGAGGTTGCTTTTATTTTCTGTTCCGTCCGCTTTACAAAGAGCACGGTCGATCTCCTTTTGATCGAACACGTTCATTCCTATCACCGCTTTTGCCAGACAACTGTTCACATTTTCAACTGCCCGCTCCACTCCTTTTCCTCCGTAACGCTCTTCCTGATCCCGAAGCTCCACAGCCTCATATTTTCCTGTTGAAGCGCCGGATGGAACTGCGGCTCTGCCGACGATATTTTCCCCTGCGAGAACTTCAGCCTCAATCGTAGGATTTCCCCGTGAATCTAATATTTCCCTTGCAAATATATCCCGAATCAACATCTCTTTATCCATATACTGTCTCCTTATTTATTTTCTTTTCTTTCTATTCTTTTATTAATACATTATCTCCTCATTTTTATACTTAATGCGTTGACTTTTTATTTTTAGAAGATTACAATTCGAGTAGAGTTTTTAATTTCATACTTTGGAGAAAATAAAATGAATAAATTAAAACATTTCTTTATGCTTACATTCAGCACGCTTCTTATTGCATTCGGAACATACTTTTTTAAATTTACGAATAATTTCACTTTTGGCGGAATTACCGGTCTTGCCGTTCTTATCGCTAAAACCGGACTCATTTCGGCAGGTGACTTTAACTTTATCGCAAGCATGATTCTGCTCATCATCGGAATGTTCATCCTCGGGAAAAAATTCGCCGCAACTACCGCCTACTGCAGCATCCTTCTCTCCGTTTCGCTCTCGGTGCTGGAACGGCTCTTTCCTATGCACTCTCCTTTTACCGATGAACCGATGCTTGAATTATGTTTTGCCATAGCTCTTCCGGCGCTTGGATCGGCGATTCTTTTTAACATCGGTTCTTCCAGCGGCGGAACAGATATCATCGCAATGATCCTGAAAAAATATTCCAGCTTCGACATCGGCAAGGCATTATTGATTTCAGATGCATTGATAACGGCATCCGGATTTTTTATTTTCGATATAGAAACCGGACTGTTTTCCCTGCTCGGACTTTCTATTCGTTCTTTCATGATCGACACATTTATCGAAAGCTTTAACCTGTCGAAATATTTTAACGTCGTATGCGATAACCCTGAGCCGATCTGTGATTACATCGTACATACGCTCGGACGAAGCGCCAGCGTGTGTCTCGCCAAGGGAGCGTATTCAGGAAATGATAAATACATCATCCTCACTGCTTTAAACAGAATGCAGGCTGTGCATCTTCGCAACTTTATCCGTGAAAATGATAAAGAAGCTTTCATCCTTATCTCAAACACAAGCGAGATCATCGGAAAAGGCTTTCACAGCGTATAAATCACAAAACGCGCAAAAAAGCATTCCAAAATCATAAGCGGCTGGCAAAGCCTTAGGAAAACCCGGACTTTGTCTCGTCGCCGTTACAACAGGAGCTGTAATTCTAACAATTAAATTCTTGTCAGAATTACAGCCTCCTTACAATACATATCATTAATTATAATTCATGATAATGCGGAATAATATCTTCATAATGTCCGTCATTCATTTCAAACCCTTTTGGAATCGTCCTAAACGGACAAAACCAAGCTTTTCATAAAGTTTCAAAGCTCCTGCATTGCTTTTCACAACCGCATTAAACTGTAAAATGCGAAAGCCGAATTTTTTTCCCATTTTCATGCAATGTTTTACAAGCATTTCCCCGATATGAAGTCCCCGCATATCTTTTCGGACAGCATAACTTGCATTACATATGTGACCGCATCTTCCGATATTATTCGGATGCAAAATGTACATTCCGACAATTTCTTTTTTCTCTTCGTCATAAGCGATCCCCGTAAATGTCTGCTCTTTAAAAAACAGATCTCCTGTCGACTCTGTAAGAGTCTCTTTCTGTGGAAATGCGATCCCTTCTTTTACAACTTCGTTCCAGATGGCAATCGTTTCTTTTACATCCTCTTCCGCATACTGTCTGATCTTAATATCCACACTATTTCCTTCTTTCGTATCTATGATTTAATGAAAAAATGATCCCCGATCTGGATTCCCCAGTTTCCGTTTCCGAAGGAAAGGCAATCGCCAATCGGATTACTTCCCGCAAGAGCGTCTGCCGCTGCCTGCATCGCTGTCTCTGTATAGCCTCCCGACGAAAGAACCGAATCAAGCCACCCTGTCATCGCCGGTCCGAACTGCCCAGACTGATAGATCACTTCACTGATCGTATTCGGATAAGAACCGCTTCTCACACGATTCATTACAACTGCTCCGACTGCAACCTGACCTTCATATGGCTGATTTCCCGCTTCGCAATAGATAAGAGCGGCAAGAAGTTCCTGCTCCCCTGCCATAACATTCGCCGCTTCCAACTGTGTCGCTTCCAAAGCCGCTGCCTGTGCTGCTTGTTCTTCGGCAATTCTTGCTTCTTCTGCGGCTCTTTCTTCCTCTGCCCGAATCATTTCTTCAATACGGACAGCCTCTGTTTTCCATACGTCTCCTGCCGTTTGAACGCTTTGCGAAACCTGTTTCGTTCCTTTGATCATACTAATCGTACCGTCCACAACTGAATCCCCGATCTGAACGGCTATTTCACCTCCCGCATAACGGAGATCTCCGGCGGTATTCATCTTTGTCCCGGGACTTGTAAATCCCGAAAGCAGCATAACACTTGACACTGTAAGATGCAGCGCCACAATCATTCTTTTTTTATTATAATTCATATACTCCTCCTCGTAAACATGCAATATCTTCACAATATATTTTTAATAATCCCCTTTTAAAATATATGTGTTGTTTTCATATTTATTACAGATATTACAAAAATGTTACGACTGGGATTGTACTACAAAGAAAAGAAGTTGTCAACTTTTTTTTCTTTCTCATTTTGCTGCATCTTTTTCTGCCGCAAAAAACAGTCCTATCCGCATCTTTTCAAAACAAAGATACAGATAAGACTTCATCTACTTGATCATTACGCAAAAACATTGCGATCCGCTTATACAAAAGAAATGTAACCGCCCCGTTTATTCCCGCTTTTATCACATTGAAGCCGATAATAAACGGCATTAATTTCCATACGACATCTTTTGATACTCCCATAAACATCGGAGTAATCAATAAATTTGCCCCGACCATAACAACTGCCATTGCAGCCATTCCCGCCGTCAATCCAAAAACAGCCGTTGCCTTTGTCTTTTTTCTGTTGTAGATCATTCCAGATACGAGGACAAGAACACCCGTAGCGATCATATGCATCAATATCCCATACAGTCCGCTCCCCGCACTCACTGTCAGTCCCTGAACAACCGCCGTCACAACTGTCAAAACAAGCCCAGCCTCCGGTCCGAAGGCAAATGTTCCGATCAGAATAGAAATATCCGCCGGATCATACTCTAAAAACGGCACTGCCGGAAAAATCGGAAAATGAACAAGATATACCATCGCTACCGATATGGCTACCATCACTCCCATTTTTACCATTTTCACTGTTTTCTTCTTACTCATCACCATTTTTACCGTTCCTGTTTCCTCTTCCATTTTTTCTTCTCCTTTTTTTCGTTTCTGCAATTTTATAAAAAATCCCGAACATATATCATGTTCGGGATAAACTGCACCTGTGTAACTTACCGCCCTTTCCTGAGCAATAAGCGGCACTATCTTCTCTCATCCAGACTATACTGTCGGTATCGGAATTCTTTCTGTTTAAGAAAGTCACCGATTCCACCGCATCGCTGCGGGTCGCGGACTATACCGCCGGTTGGGACTTGCACCCTACCCCGAAGATCGTATTCCATTTACTCTATTCATTATAAATCTATAGTTCTCTATTTTCAAGGACTTGTTTTCTTTTTAACCTCTATTTTCACATTTTCACAAGCACAAATCCTCCAAAAAAACAAATTTTCTTATGGGTAGTCACTTTTTTAATTTACTTTATCATCTTTTTATTTCTTTTATCACTTTTTCATGTATATAAATATTGTAATAATATCATTTTTCTTTCTGATGCCTTGATTTCTCCGTCAAAGATTCCTCTTTATCCGTTTTTTTCATATTTGGTTCAAATTTTTTCATATTTGGTTCAAAAGTTCCTCACATTTTTTACACATTTTCTGTGTATACTAAAAGTGTTCTCAGATGAGAACACTTTTTTCATAAACTTTTTCCCCCATGAGCGCAGAAATGTGGCTCATCCTTTTTATATCGTTCTTTATGACATCACTCTTCCGCGCATCTTTCCCCAAAGGCGAACCTGAACATAATCATATGCCTTATCATAGATAAGTATTCCTATCTGTCCGGCTATCATAACACCGACAAGAATCGGGGTCGATACTGCTTTTGCAAATAACATTTCTCTGAAAATAACAACGATCGGGATATATACAAGATTAAAGATTCCGTATTTAAAAAGAAGAAACGCCGTCCTGCTCTTTTCTTCCCGCACATGCCGCACGATCCATCTCCATGCAGCTTCTCTCCCCCATATGTATAATCCCATCGCCGCAAATGTAAACACATAAAACTTATTCGGCGCTGTAATAAATCCAAGTATCACTCCTGCCGCATAAAATGCCGCTCCTATCCTAAGTCCGAACTCCCGGATAATGATCCCGACAAAAAAGATGCCGCCGCCAGCAGAAATAATGTGCTCGTCTCGATCACACTGCCCAACACCATAAAGATCACAGTCAGCGCAAGAAGAAGTCCGCTAAACGCCATTGTTTTTGCCTTTACATGCATGAACACAAGTCGCCTCCCATACATTCGCACAACGAATCCGCAACAAACAGATCACAACACATATTGCCTGTACCGCACGGTGTAGTACCGCTGCTGTATCCATTGCCATAAGAGCTGTTCTGATAACGGCTGCTCGCATAATTCAACTGATTCAAAAGCTGTCTGTACTGCATATTGTTCGGCTCCATATTCACAGCCTGAGCCGCATGGTCTCTTGCCAGAACATTATTGCCAAGTCCCGCATTCGCACAGCTGCTTAAATAATACCAGATTGCAGATCGTTCGTTAATCTGATCAAGCGTGTTGAGCGCTTCGCGAAATCTTCTGCTGTTAATATAATTCACAGCCGCCTGAAGCCTCGGATCCTGCTGTGCGTTCTGATAATTACCGCCCGCACCATAAGAAGAACTGCCCGAGGACGACCCGTAACCATAAGAATATCCGCCGCCCGAAGCTCTCTCTTTCATGATCATATCATAAGCTTCCTGTACTTCTTTAAACTTTTCTTCTGCAAGATCTGCAAGAGGATTATCAACATTCGCATCCGGATGATACTTTCTTGTAAGATCACGATATGCTTTTTTTATCTCATCATCTGACGCGCTTGGAGAAACGCCGAGCACTTCATACGGGTTATTTATCATTTTTTCTGTTCCTCACTTTTCTTTCTCTGTATCTTATTATAACAATTCCACACTCCATCATACAATATATTCCGCAAAATGTCTATATCCGAAAGGCATGGAAGCTTCTCAAATTCTGCCGTACTCTCTGCTATCATCATGCATAAGATCTGTTTGATCCGCTCTTCATATCCTTCTTCTTCGGCAATCTTCTTCAACGGGTTATAGCATCCTTTTTCCAGATCATTCGGCAGATCTTCATATGCGTCCATAAGATAAATAAACTTTCCCATAAAAAATCCCATCTTCCGAAGAGTTTCTTCCCACCGGTCTTTTTTATATAAAAACAGCTCTTCCATCAGTTTCCCGAAACATCCTGCCGTTTTATCCAAATCTGTACTTCCTTCTCTTTCGCAAACAGACAATTCATTCAGAGCCGATTCGATTGCCCTGCTCTGCCTCGGATATTGTTCCATGATTTTTTTTACTTTACCTCGAAGCATCGTTTTTACAGTCAGGCTTGAAACTTTCCTTTCATCCTGCCAATCATCTTCCATATGATAATATGCCATCAACACGTTCATGGCCGCACCATATGACGTAATCTCGTTTGTCAACATTATCTGCTTTTTTACCGGATGCACTTTGCAGCAATGCATATCTGCTCTCGTGTCACTTTCATATAGCGAAGATAACAAAATAATTGCAAATGTCATATCATATGTAAGTGTCATCTGACCTATAAACCCATACTCTTCTTTTAATACATGACACAAACCGCAATAATATGCCTTATATTTTTTTAAATCTTTCACCTTTAATTCCGGTTCACATACCGTCACATACCCAAACATCACTCTTCTCCTCAAACACTTCTTCATTTTCTACATTGTCTTGCTTTGACATGCTTTCATTGTAAAACAATATTTTCCGTCACATTCTTATCGCATTATAACACGCATTCGGCCTGCTGTTTATAAAAATACGGTGAATTATAACTGTGTACTGTTACACAGCTTGCTGATATTAACTATAAATAGCCTTTACAATGTTTTATAAAGTATTTTCAACGTCAGATTCTAATTGTAAACCTGTTTTTATTTTAGGTTGACTTTTGTTTCATTTTCTATTATACTACGCTCGGATACACCAATAAAACCGTGTTCTTTTTCATAACAGTTTTTATGTGCTTTCGTTCTTTTTTATCAAACCATACATTTTACGTAAAGGAGTAATCTTATGAACCAGCGCCTCACTGCCTCACAGGCAGAAAAAACAAAAAAATCACAATGATCGGACTTATGACAGCTGTAACATGCATTCTCGGACCTCTTTCCCTCCCGCTTCCATTTAGTCCTGTGCCGATCACTCTGACAAACTTTGCGGTTTTTCTTTCTATTTATATACTCGGAATGAAATACGGAACGATCAGTCTGCTCATTTACCTTGCTCTCGGTACAATCGGACTTCCTGTCTTTTCGTCGTTCAGCGGCGGTCTTGGGAAGCTAGCCGGACCGACCGGGGGATATTTGTTCGGTTTCATCTTCCTTGCACTCATCCATGGATTTTATGCTGAGATTTCATAAAAAACGTTTGCTTCAATCATCGGCATGACTCTCGCATGATTGCCTGTTATCTATTCGGAACGATATGGCTTGCACTACATATGAGCCTTACTTTCAAAGCTGCCCTTATGATCGGAGTCATCCCTTATCTTCCCGGAGATGCTGTCAAGATCGCTCTCGCAGCAATCATCGGACCGAAACTATCAAGCGCAATACAAAAGACACAGAAATGATTATATACTTTCTTAATTCCCTGTTTATAATTTTTCGTATTCTTTTATAGTTTAAACATACTTTTGACATATTTGTTCTTTATAATCTGAGTTAGATAGTTGATAAGCAACTATCTTCCCCTCATAAAGTTGAAGTGTCAAAAGCACTCTACTTTAACTCTCATTCCTTTAGATAACTATAAAACAACGAAACCCGTTAGCCGGAAGGTTAGCGGGTTTTCGCTGTTTATCGTATTCTATGCATCATTTAAAACTATCAAAACAAACTGTCCTATACAAAAAGATCCCGCTTAACGCAGGATCTTTTTCTCACATATAAGAAGCACTTTCACATAACATAACCGTTCTGCTTCTGTTTTTCTTTTTATTCTGCATGAAGGATTTTATAAACTCCGCCCTGAACAATTACAACTGTCGGATCTTTTGTCGGTTCTCCGTCTTCACTCCATGTAATTGATTTTCCTGTCATTCTGTCAACTTTGATCTCTGTCATCGCTTTTTTCAAAGCATCACTCATATCGGAAACGCTCATATCAGGTGTAAGTTCAGCCTTTTCTGCTGCCTCTTTGATCACATATACGCAGTCATAAGCATCCGCTGCAAACTGATTCGGAGTTCCCTTGAAAGCAGCTTCAAAATCGGATACAAATTTCTGTGTCGCTTCATCTTCCGCATCTGCCGTAAACGGTGTAAGGAACATTAAATTCTCAGCCAACGCTGCATCAAATCCGTCTAATGCAAGCAGTCCGTCCATTCCGTCACATCCGAACCACTTCGGTGCAAATCCCATTTTGTTTGCCTGAGCAAGAATCAAAGATGCCTCCTGATAATAAATCGGCAGGAAAACAAGTTCTGCGCCTGCGTCTTTCGCTTTCTGAAGCTGAACGGAAAAGTCTGTCTTACTGTCTGCCGTAAACGCTTCTGCCGCTACAATATCAAGTCCGAGTGTTTTCGCCTGCTCTGCGAATTTCTGATAAACTCCCGATGAATATGTGTCGGAACTGTTGTAAATAACCGCTATCTTTTTCGCCAGATTATTCTCTGAGATATAATCAGCCGATGCTTTTCCCTGATCCGGATCTGAGAAGCACATACGGAATGCATTGTCATACTGAATACTTTCTACAGCCGTTGCCGACGGTGTGAGCTGGAACATATTATCTGCATGTGTCTCTTCTACAACTGCCGTACACGGTGTTGATGTCGTCGTTCCGACTAACATCTGCATTCCCCAGTCTTTCAGCGTATTGTACGCATTAACCGACTTTTCGGAATCAGACTGGTCATCCTCAAATTTAAATTCGATCTGATATCCGTTGATACCGCCAGCTTCATTGATCTCGTCAATCGCAAGCTGGATACCGTTTTGTACTGCCGTACCATAAATCGCCGCATCTCCTGTTGTAGGTCCGATACCTCCGATCTTAAATGTATCCGCGTCTGCCGAACCCTTGTCACTTCCGCCGCCGTTTCCGCAAGCCGCCATTGATACTGTCAGAGCTGATACAAGCGCGATACTTGCTGCTTTCTTCCACATTTTCATAACTAAAACTCCTCCTTGCTAACTTACTGTGTTACTATGGTAACTTGCAGAAGCAGTTTTGTCAAGAGAAAAAACAGATTGTACTCTGTTTTTCCCTCAAGCTTTTTCACCGATAAAATCAAACCGCTGATTTAAAACTCTTTTTTTTCTAAAATCCGCTGACTCCAAAACCACGAAGCAATCGTAACAATAACTGCCGCCACTATGACAATCGCTGCAATCCCATATTCTCCTATATTGAAAGCAGCCAGAAGAAACTTCTCTTTTAAAGTTTCCGACAGCATTCCTGCTAATTTTGCAGCAATCAGGGCAATCACCATTGCTCCTCCGAATACAATAGGAATAACCAAGCGGCCCTTCTCGCTTTCAAATCTTAATTTCAAAGGAATCATAATATCGTTTAAAATCAATACGGTGATTGTATAAACTCCGTACATCAAGATAAGTTCAGTCAAGCTTTCTTTCGGAGTAAGTAAGAAAAACTGTACAACGACTGAGATTATGCCGACCAAAAACGAAATCGCTGTCATGATCAAAACAAACACGTACTTTTCATTTACATACTGTCTTCTTGTAATCGGCAGAGTAAACAAAAACGGATAACCGTTATCATATTCATCATAACTGATCGTACTTACCGTAAACAAAGTAAAAATAAAAGTGACATATCCAACTGCCGCATAAAGTTCTTTCGTCATGATCCCCATCATCGTTCCGATGATCAAAAAGACCAGCAGCAGATTTTTCCCATTATTTTTCATTAATTTCAAATCTTTGATCAAAAGTCCTTTCACAGTTCGTTCCCTCCTATCATCATCGCAATCAATTCGTCTACAGTGCCTTTTTCCACTACAATATCCGGATAATTTTCGATATAATATTGTTTCTCTTTTGTCAGACAGGCATATCCATAATGTTCTTTCCTTTTTTTCAGCAAATACCTCTTGTCAAGTTCCTCAAACTGCTTTTCATCTACTTTCAGCAATCCGTATTGATTCAGAAGTACATCCGTATCTTCATGAAAGATAATCCTTCCTTCATGAATCATATAAATATCGTCGCACAAACCTTCCAGATCAGAAGAAATATGGGAACTGATCAAAATTGTTCTCTCCCCGTCTTCCTCCATATATTCTCTGAACAGATTCAAAATACTTTCTCTCGCCATCACATCCAGACCTGCTGTCGGTTCATCAAGAAGCAGAAACTTCGCTTTATGCGTCAGCGCGCAAAGCACTTTCAACTTTGCTTTCATTCCGGTTGAAAACTCTTTAATCGATTTATTAAGAGGAATATCCAACTTATTACACAAATCCAGAAAACGCGACTTCTCAAATTCGGTATATAGCGACTCCATCACCGGTATGATATCTTTTACTTTTAAATATCCGCTGAATCCCGAATCTGTCAAAACAATTCCCATCTTCGCTCTGTCTTTCGCTGTTAGCTCCAAAGGTTTTTTCCCGAAGATAGTGATTTCTCCTCCATCCGGCTTTATAAGGCCGAGAAGCGCTTTAAATGTTGTACTTTTTCCTGCTCCGTTTTCACCTACGAGCGCCGTAATATACCCTTTTTCCACCTTCATCGAACAATTCAGCTCGAAATTTTCATATTTTTTTTGCAATTTATTTATTTCCAACATCTTTTAGTCCTCCATGATCAACTCTAACATTTCCCTAATCTGACTGTCATCCAGACCACATCCTCTTGCCTTTTGAACTACTTTTTCCAGATCGCTTTCTATCTCTCTTTTCAATTCCTCTAATATCCGCTCTTTATTTGAAGCCGCGACATAAGTTCCCTTTCCGTGAATCGTCACTGTAAATCCTTCCTGTTCAAGATTATCATACGCTTTCTTTACAGTCAGCGCACTGATCTTCAACTCTTTTGCAAGAGTTCGGACTGAAGGAAGAGCATCATTTTGCTTCAGATCTCCGCCTGTAATAAGTGATTTGATCTGATCCATAATTTGTTCATAAATCGGTACCATCGACGAACTGTTGATTATAATCTTCATATACTTCCTCCTTTCGTCAAACAGTATATAACAGTATATAACTGTTTGTCAACTGTTATATACTGTTTATTTGAAAGTTCATCATAACTTTTCCAAAATGCAAATCCATTTTCTTACATTAACCCAGAAATATCAGAAGGCACATTTCCGTTACAAAAAGCGGGATCGACTGTTTTTTCAACAATCGATCCGCTATACTAACCGTCCCGCGCTTCGGACTATCGTTCCATCATACTGATAGACTCTATTCCTACGCTTCCTCCCCGGACAACTTCTATTGTTTTAAATTCTTCCTTCATTAATTTTACGACCGCGTCGTTTTTCGTAGCAGTCTGAACAAACTCCACAAGCACACTGTCTTTTCCGTAATCGATCACTTTCGCCTTAAACGTTTCCGCAATCTGAAACACTTCAACTTTATCCTCAGGTGTGCATTTAAACACTTTCACATATAAAATTTCTTTCATACGCACAAAGATATTTGTAAAATCAATCACTTTGATCACTTCTACCATTCGGTTCAGCTGTTTTTTGATCTGCTCAAAAGTTTCATCATCGCTCACTGTAGCGATCGTCATTCTTGATACTGTCGGGTCTTCCGTTGTTCCTACTGTCAGACTGTCCAGATTATATGTTCTTTCCGGAAAAAAGTCCTGTAATTTTTGAAAGTACGCCGACTTGATTTTCAACATAAAGGGAAATCCATCTTTTTTTCATTTTATTTTCCATATTCACGCGCTCCCTTCTAACATTCCACAATCATTTCTTCCAGTGTTCCGCCCGGTTTTATCATCGGATAAACCATCTCTTCCGGATCAATGATAAACTCGATCAAAGTTGGCACAGTTGTATTTTTTCCGGCTTCTTCAAAAGCTCCTTTATCTCTTCTTTCTTTGTCACGCGGATTCCCTTTGCGCCGTAACTTTCTGCCAGACGCACAAAATCCGGTGTATATTCCGGCATTTCTTCCCCATTTGTTCTTCGGAACAACGCCCCGGAACGCAGATTCGTCATCCCGTAGCGTTTTCCATAAAACAGTTTCTGCCACTGACGGACCATACCGAGATATTCATTATTAAAGACGCACAGAATCAACGGAAGTTCCTCCAAAACAGCAGTCGCAAACTCCTGTATATTCATCTGCATTCCGCCATCACCGGAAATCGCGATCACGGTTCTGTCCGGATTGCCTATCTTGCTCCGATCGCAGCGGGGAATCCATATCCCATAGTTCCGAGTCCGCCTGATGTAACGAGCTGCTTCTTTTCCGTTATTTCTGCATACTGCGTCACAAACATCTGATGCTGTCCTACATCCGTTGTAATAATAGCATCGTCAAACTGTCTGTTCATCTCTTCGATAATATCTCTTGGTCCTATCGAACCGTGAACTTCATTGTAAGCGGATGTTCTGCATTCCACTGCGCGATACGTTCTAACCACTCTTTTGTCTCACATGGTTCCACATATTCTCTCATCTTCGCCACAGCTTCTTTCGCATCGGCAACAATAGGCACATGCACATGAATATTTCTTGATATCGACGCTGTATCAATATCTATATGTACAATCTGTGCATTCGGTGCAAATTCATGAAGTTTCCCTGTAATCCGATCATTAAAACGAGTACCGATAGAAAACAACAGATCGCATTCGCTCACTGCCATATTCGCGGCATACGCCCCATGCATTCCCAGGTTTCCGATAAACAGCGGATGATCTGTCGGAACCGCGCCTCGTCCCATGATCGTCGTCACTACAGGAACGTTTGTTATATTGACTACTTCCGTAAACTCTTTATTCGCTCTTGCGATATTCACTCCGCCTCCTGCAAGAAACAGCGGTTTTTTCGCCTTATTGAGCATCTTAAGCGCGCGTTTAAGCTGCCCCATATGAACGCTCGTATTCGGCTTATATCCACGAAGATTTACCGTTTCCGGATATTCCGGGCTTCCAAGCTCACTCATCACATCTTTCGGAAGGTCGATCAGCACTGGTCCCGGTCTCCCTGTCCGCGCAATATAAAACGCCTCTTTAATGATCCTTCCAAGATCTTCTCTTTTACTCACGGTCACACCGTACTTTGTAATACTTCGTGTGATTCCTACGATATCCACTTCCTGAAACGCATCGTTTCCGATCAGATGGCGGGCCACCTGACCTGTAAAACAAACTAACGGCACACTGTCATAATTCGCCGTTGCCAACCCGGTAACAAGATTCGTCGCTCCCGGACCGCTTGTCACAAGGCACACGCCGACTTTCCCCGTTGTCCGCGCATATGCATCTGCCGCATGTACAAGCGCCTGTTCATGTCTTGGCAAGATCACTTTGATCTCATCTTGTCTGTATAACTCATCGCTAATATCAATCGTACACGCTCCCGGATATCCGAAAATCGTATCGACTCCTTCTTCTTTTAACGCTCTTACGAGCAGCTTATTTCCCGTAATCTGTCTCAAAATCTTACCTCCTCAAACTAAGGGTCTGTCTCTCATACTCTCATTGCCTGAAAAAACAACAACTCCGAATCCAAATTTTCTCTTCCGGCATCTTAAGCAATATGATACTTTGTATCCGGTATCTTGTCAATTTCCTATCCTTGATCTTTTTTATCTATGGCAGCAGTTCAGCCATACAGACGTCCGCCCGTTCATGAGTAAAACAGCAGCACCGGCCACAAGAAGCACCCGTGCGGTTTTACGATGACGCAGTCGGAACTGTTACTTTCTGCATCGTATCATTCCGACAATAGAATACACCGCTAGAGCCGCAGCATTTACGATGACAACACTTGCTCCTGCGGGAGTTGCCCATACATAAGAAATCGCAATCCCGATCACAAGACATAAAACAGATATTACGGCGGAATTTATAATGACAGACCGAAATGTTCTGCATACACGCATCGACGTCAGCGCCGGAAAGATGATCAGACTGGAGATCAAAAGAGCTCCCATCATCCGCATCCCAAGCACGATTGTCACGGCTGTCAGCACAGCGATCAGCGTATTGTACAGATTGGCTTTTACTCCCGTTGCCTGCGCAAATGTTTCATCGAATGTGACCGCAAATATTTTATTATAAAAAAGAAGATACAAAACGAGAACGATTCCCGCCAAAATAACACTCAGCCGAACATCTTCGGCGCTCATAGCCAAAATACTGCCGAACATATAATTGTACACATCTGTATTCATTCCTGTCGTCATGGAAATCACCATGACTCCAAGGGCAAGAGAGGTTGTCGAAATAAGCGCGATTGCCGCATCACCTTTGATCTTGCCGTTTCCCTTTATCCTTAAAATCAAAACAGCAGCAAGTACAACAACCGGGATCGCAACAGAAAGCGGAGCTGCCTGAAACGCAGTTGCCACCGCAAGAGCGCCAAAACCAACATGAGACAAGCCGTCTCCTATCATCGAATATTGTTTCAGCACAAGACTGACGCCAAGCAGCGCGGCGCAAAGGGCAACTAATGAACCTACCGCAAACGCCCGTACCATAAACGGATAAGAAAACATTTCCACAATCGTATCAATCATGCTCTTCACCTCCGAGGAATTTCTTTCCGATCCGGCTTTTACGATAGTCTTCTGCCGTTCCGAAAAATCGGACCGTCTCCTGCAAATGAAGAATATGACTTGCATTTTCCACTGCAGTTTCTATATCATGAGAGACCATCACAACCGCGATATTTGATTCCTGATTGATCTTTCGGATCAGATCATAAAATTCTCCTGTTACGATCGGATCAAGTCCCGTCACAGGTTCATCAAGTAAAAGTAGCTTTTCGTCGCACAAAGCGCCCTTGCAAGAAGCGCTCTTTGCTGCTGTCCGCCCGAAAGATCCCGAAAGCATTGGCGCGCCAAATCTGTGATTCCTAACATTTCCATCTTTTCTGCCGCAGCTTCTTTATCTTCTTTCCTATAAAACGGCTTCCACCCACGGCCGTTTAATCTTCCCGACAAAACGACTTCATAAACGCTGGCAGGAAATCCTTTTTGCTCTTCATTTTTCTGCGGCAGATATCCGATCTCATTTTTCTTCAGTCCGTCTCCGTATATGATTTTCCCCCGGTCTGCGCCTTTTAGTCCGAGCAGGCTTTTGACAAGGGTGCTTTTACCTGATCCATTCTCTCCGACAATGCAGAGGTAATCTCCCCTTTCAATAGAAAAATTCAATTCTTTTACAACCGTTTGTCCTTCGTAACCGATGGAAACATTTTCACACGTTATCAGCGCCATCAGTTCAAAACCTCCTTTAACGTATCTGCGTTCTTTTGCATCATCGTAAGATATGTCTCGCCTTTTTCAAAATCTTCTGCCGAAAGGTTATGGCAGCTATAAAATATTCTCACTTCCGTACCGGAAGCTTCGGCTACCGCATTTGCAATGTCTGCATTGCTTAACTCCATTTTAAGCACTGCCGGAACGTTCTCGTCTTTTGCCTTTTCAATCAAAAATACCATTGTCGCCGCGCTCGGCTCTGTATCACCTGCGCATCCCGGAAATGCCGCATAATATTCCAATCCATACTCTTTTGCAAAATAAAGAAACGGAAAACGATCTCCGAATATTAATAAATTTCTTTTTGACTGTCTCACAACTTCTCGAAACCGCTTATCCAATTGTGCAAGCTCTGTCTGATATCTATCTGCGTTTTCCTCATACGCCGCTTTATTTTCAGAGTCTTTTTGAATGAGAACTTCTTTGATCTTCTCCACGATCACAGATGCATTGACAGGAGACGTCCATACATGTTCGTCAATTTCATGGACAGATCCCTCATGTTCCTCTTCACCGTGCATTTCATGGTGAGAGTCTCCTGCCGGTTCTTTCATTCCTTCTACATGTTCTTCTTCCTCCGTTTCAACACAATCGAGAAGTCTTATCGAAACCCGGTCTTTATCCGGCATGGAACTTAAAATATCTTCAACCCACACATCATTTTCCCCGCCGACATAAATGAACACGTCACTGTTTTCAATAGCGATCATATCTTGCGGCGTCGCTCATAAGAATGACTTTCCTCCCCGGGTTTTAAAAGAGATTCAATTCATCCAACGGGGCACATACAAACAGATAACCATCACCCGTGATTTCCTTTCATCCGTCAAAGCGTTCAACTTCTGTACAGAGCCTGTCGCAAACGCCTCCTTTACGGCAAAGGCGGACTCCCGACGGGTCGCATATTCTTCCTTGCTATAAGGACACCGTTCAAAAACGTCTTTTATGATCAGCAGA
>ENA-OQCS01000800-OQCS01000800.1-human-gut-metagenome-genome-assembly--contig:-NODE-800-length-17376-cov-2.082092_pt1 | contig 17376 bp, 11 predicted proteins | sample MGYA00242757_ERZ504575 | MGnify/ENA primary metagenome ERZ504575 (study PRJEB26092, sample SAMD00036297) | human gut metagenome | host: Homo sapiens | study: EMG produced TPA metagenomics assembly of...
CATCTTGGCTCACCCATGAATCGTTGGGTTGTACAGACCATTCGTCATTATAAAACTCATACATACGTATTTTTGTCCCGTTTTGAGCTTGTCCGGGGACATTTTCTTTTGTCTCTTTGTCTATGATCGCTCCACTTAGGGAAGCGGTAGGTGCGTCATAGTTGTCAAGCCCGCAGGAGCACAAGCCACAAATTAGTGTTGCATATAAAAATATTTTTTTCATGTCTTTAAATATGAAAAGATTAATAACCCGGATTTTGTTCTAATAAATCGTTTTGAGCTACACCCGGAATCTCCAAGTAGTATTGTTTGTCCAAAAACGTTTTGGGCAGATTCAAGGTATTGACCGATTTCTCGAAAACATATTTTTTGGTCTTATAGTCCAACCAAGGAATTAATGCCGAGAAAGTTGTGTTGTTCATTACTTTGGAAGCAACACGCCAACGGACCAAATCCCAGTAACGTAAATTCTCGAATGCCAATTCTACGCGTCTTTCGTTTCGGATATCATCCATTGTCAAGCTATTTTTCTCCTTGATACCAGCACGTTTACGTACTTCGTTCACTTTTTGGAGAGCTTGGTCTTTTAGTCCCAATTCGAAAGCGGCTTCCGCATAATTCAGCAAGGTTTCTGCATAACGGAACACCATAAAGTTCGTTTCGGAACGGTCCATTTCTACTCGATTGGTAGGATCCATGAATTTCTTGATATAAAATCCTGTACGACTGCAATCACCTGCCATGACGAGCCCATCTTTACCTCCGGTTTTCATAGACGGATCTTCGCTGAACACATCCGTGAATGCCGAGGCAGCCTCTTTGGAGCCATCATTTTTGATAATGCCGCGTCTTACTTCCAACTCTCCGTTTTGCCAAGGAGAACCTGGGTAAAGAATAGAGGCGAAGAAACGCGGGTCTTTATCCTTGAAAATATCTTCTGCGTTTTCGTAATAGATCAGATTTCCACTTGCATCGGTTGTTTTTAACGTACCAGGTGTTCCATCTATATACTCATATGATTCTACTAATTCCAACGTCGGACTTGTATTGGTTCCCCAGTCAATTTTGAAGGAGGGAGCGGCCATAGCATAATCGAAATTATGCGCTTTGTCAGGAGATGCAAAAGCTTTTACAAAGATAGCTTCGCTGTTCATTGTTTTGTCTAAGAACAGTTGTTGGTAGTTGGCAGCAGGATCCGGATCTTGATTGAATAGAGCGAACTTGCCTGATTTAATGATCATGTCAGAGGCCTCCATGGATCTTTTGAAAAAGTCGTTTGCCTTATCTGCAGGAATACCTACCAAGCCATTCAACTGTACGGTGCCATAGCGACTGATGGAGCCTGCATAAAGCAGAGCTCTTGCTTTCAAAGCGGCTGCGGCATATTTGGTTACACGGAACTGATCTGTAGATCCGTAGGATTCAGGCAAACCGGCGATCGCTAAATCACACTCTTCAGCAATGAAGTTCCAGACTTCTTCTTCCGTATTGCGCGGAACCTTTAGTTCTTCTACGTTGTTTCCGGTATATTCTTGTACCTCTTTTATCAAAGGTACACCACCATAGCGTTTTGCCATTGTGAAATAGTGGAATGCCCGTACAAAGTGTGCTTCCGCTGTCCAACGTTGTTTCAAATCCTCGTTCAATGTAGAGGTTTGGATGTTTTGCAAGAACACATTGGCGATACGTATTTTATTGTATTCCCATTGTTGCAAGCTGGAGAGATCCAATACCGGGGTGTAGGGATAGCCCCATGAATAACTACGCATGGATTCGTCTGTGTAATGCCCCAAGGTACCCCAGTTAATCAACCATGCATGAGGTTCGACGAACATATCTTCGTACATTCCGGCCATATAAGCGTTGACCGCATTCTCATTGGACCAAACCAAGTCTTCAGATATAATATCCATAGGATCACGGTCCAAGAAGTCGTTGACACAGGACGACATGCTAAATAGCCCACACAAAGACAGTACTAATAATTTTATGCTTTTCATATTTTAATCAAATTCTTAAAATGTAACATTTACACCAATATTCCAAATTTTCAACTGCGGATATAAGATTCTATCGCTACTGGGTGCTTCTGGGTCGCCAAACGGCAGATTATCAAATGTCAGTACGTTATTTCCGGATACATACAGACGTAATCTTTCAACATAAACCTTGCTTAACCACTCTTTGGGGAAGGTGTAGCCGAACTCGATGTTTTTTACACGCAGGTAATATGAGCTGATGTGGTTGAAGGTAGAAACACGAGTGTTAGATGGCTTCCCGGAGTTCCATGTTGACGGATATTTCCCCGGAATCCATGCCGATTCAGGATCATACAAGTCTTCGCGATGCCATCGGTCCATAAAGCATTCCAATGTATTGGACCCGTTGAACATGGCATTACCCAAACAACCAGACATATATACATTGTAATTGGTTGCTCCTTGCATCAACAGGGAGAAGTCGAAACCTTTCCAAGAGGCACTCAGGTCCAAACCGAAATAAATTTCTGGCGTGTTGCTACGGGTAATTGGTTGAATATCGTTATTATCAATTACGCCATCGCCATTGAAATCCTCGTATTTCAAGTCGCCCGGCATCATAGTCGTGTTGCCGGCGTCATCTTGGATTGCCCAGTTATTGATGTCTTCTTGATCTTGGAACTGACCTACACATTTGTAACCGAAAGACATATTATTCCAACGATCGCTAAAGTTACTGGTCCAGTTCTTATAGGAGTTGATTGGATCAGCTTGTTCAATGTGGCGGTTTTTCGCGCGAGTGAACGACATATTACCTTTGACCGAGTAAGTCCAGTCTCCTACTGTATTTGTGTGTCCTAATACCAACTCAAAACCTCGGAAATCATCACTGTTTAAGTTTTCTTGTGGGAAAGAAGCTCCAAAAGTGTTGGGTAATGAACCGGAACGGTATGCAAATAAGCCGTCGCGTTTCCGGTAGAAAACATCTACACTTGCTTCTAATTTACGATTCCACAAAGATGCATCGAAACCGACATTTAGTATCTTGGATGTCAACCAAGAATATTCTGTGTTAGCCAATCCTTTTGTTATCAATGAATTGACTACATCGCTACCGAAGATATAATTTGTTCCACCCGGATAGTTGTAACCTGTCAGGTATTGGAACGGAAGAACTTGCGGATTACCGCTAGAGTCCAAGAATTGGTCATCCCCCATGACGCCATATGATGCTCTGATCTTTAAGTTGTCAAAAATTTGGGTGTTATTCTTGATAAATGATTCTTCGGATAAACGCCATCCTACGGATACGCTCGGGAAGAATCCCCAACGGTTGTTTTTGTAGAATTTTGCGGAACCATCTTCGCGAAAAGAGAATTCGAATAAATATTTGCTTGCGTAATCATAATTGATACGTCCTACAAAAGATGCGTTGGCCAATTCGCTTGCTACACCTGCGTTATTTTTGTTCTTGTCCGAACCTGAATTTATTTGGTCAAGGGCATCAATTGCAAATTGACGGTAGGCCTGCAAATAATCATCCAAATCTTCACGTTGTTCATACAAGAACAAAGCCTGCACATTGTGTTTGTCAAGGAATGTGCGATTGTAATTCAGAGAGAACTGAAGCATGTTCTGCTCTTGTGTGTAATCTTTGCGAGTCAAGTTGGACGGCGAGTTTCCTGTGAAAACCGTATTGTATTTACCAGATTCCTTATCGTATGAATAGAGTTTGAACTCTTTCGCAAAGGTTTTGAATTCTTCTACTTTTGTCAAATAGGAAAATAAAACCTTGGCTGACAGTCCTGGAATAAACGGCATATCATATTTTAAGGAGAAAACACCATTGAATAATTTCTTACGTTCTTTTCGATAGCCAGAAACATCTGCATCTGAACGTGCCAGGGGATTTTGGAAGTTGGTTAATCCATAGTGCTTACCTTCTTCGTCGTTGGCGTATGGAGAATAGTAAGGGTGCATACGGGTGATACCGTGAATGATATAAGTATCGTCGTCATAAGGTGCCATCTTGTCTTGTACATGTCCGCTTAACTGCGCATCTGCGGTCAAATACTTGGAAATTTTCGCAGAGATGTTGGAACGGAAGTTGTAACGAGAGAAATTGATATCTTTTGTGGCATACAAGCTTCTTGATTTAAGTAACCTACTGACATGAAGTATTTCACTTTTTCGGTTCCTCCGTTCACATTGATATTATGTTGAGTCTGTGGAGCATTCTTGCGGGTTAGGATGTCTTTCCAGTCGTAGCTTTTGTATCCTTCTTGAGTGCCTTCGCGGAACAAGGCTAATTTATCCGGTCCATAAACGGGGGCATTCCCTCGGTTGATCGCATCTTCATCGGTCAACTCTGCGTATCCGGCAGCATCTACCATATCTGGATAGCTTGTGAAGTTCTGCCAGCCGATAGATCCGTTGTATGTGATCTGCGCTTTCCCTTCTGCACCTTTTTGGTCGTGATCAATACGACACCATTACCTGCCTTCACTCCATAGATGGCTGCGGAGGCGTCTTTTAATACGGAAATGCTTTCGATTTCGTTTGGGTCTACTTGGAAACCTGGTTGTTCAACTCCATCTACCAAAATCAGAGGTTTCCCGAATCCGCGAATATCCACGCTAGATTCGGCACCCGGCGTACCGCCTGTGTTTTGTACACGGATACCGGTAGACGACCAGCCAAGGCATTCGAGATATTGGCTACCGGGGCTTGGATGATTTCATCTGCACCAATTGCTGCAACGGCACCTGTCAGGTTTACTTTTTTTTGTGTACCATAACCGACGACTACAACTTCGTCTAAACTCTGCGAGTCTTCTTTTAAGACGATTTTGTACTCCGAATTTTGGTTAACAACGAGTGATTGTTCAATATATCCGATATAGGATATTGTCAGTTTGTCACCATTATTTACTCCCTCTAAGGTGAAGTTACCATCGATGTCTGTAACTGTACCATGTGTTGTACCTGCTACGACAATATTCGCTCCAATAATGGGGATACCGTTTTCATCGACAACTGTGCCTTTTACTGTCTTAGCGTTGACATAGTTTTGTTTAGAACTCGTTTTTGTTACGATTGATTCTGGACCAACCTTTGTGTTAGAATGCCATGCGTAGCCATTATGGTCGGTGAGTCATGACCGATAATAGCACTAAAGTGGCAAATACAGGTTCCTTTTTCATAATAAAATTATTTTGTTAATATTGAATCTAAACATCATTTGAGGCTTAGATTGTTATTGAGTTTATTTCATGAGTAAAATAAAATCAGACTGATAAATTTGTTCTTATATAAATTATGTATTAAAACACATCTTATGAAAATTACTTTTATCTGTTAAGTGCCTTATTGGACTTTGCTTATTATTTGATTTAAGTATACTTTATAGTAATCTGTGTTTTTACATAGTTCGATAAGAACTATGGTATTATGTAAAACATAATCTGTGATAAATTTAAAACTTTTACAGTCGACATCGCGACAAACAAATTTTAACTCATAGTATTCCCCAATGATCGCTAAGAATTTATAAAAATCAACTGTTAAAAATAAAATCAAATGTGATTTTTTTATAAAAAACGCGTAACGAAATAAAAAAAAATCATATCTTTGACCCGGATATGAGATTTCATAATACCATAGTTCTTATCGAACTCATGCATCTTTTTTGAAACTATCACTGCAAAAGCTGTTTAGGTTTAGTTGATTTTCAATAAACAATATTTAAATAAAATGTCTATTTAGGGATATTCAGTAAATGTTCCCACAAAATACATGGCATATGAAGATGATAGAGTATAATCACTTTTGTCCTTGAAGCTCTCCTCTTTCTTTTCTTGCAGTAGGACAGATAGGATTCCGCCACATTCCTGTATTTGTTGCGCGGACGCCTTATGCCCAGAGATCCCTGCAATGCCGGCATATATGCCTGTAGAGCCATTCGATGCTTTCCCAAAGGAGTTTCATGTCCGTAGGAAAACGCATGTGGCTCTCATGATTCCACAGAACATCTGGTAGTGTATGTTCCCGTTCAGATGTTCCACCAGCTGCCTGTCGGAGAATCCGGTGTATGACTTCAGGAGCATAAGGGCGATTTTGCGGAAGGACCGAATGGCCCTAAAAAACAGCAAGGACCTTCACAGGCACTTGCTGCCAAACACAAATTATGTTGAAAATCGTTTAGTCTTCCGTGATAACTGAAAACTCAGCAATTCCAACACGTTTTACGTTATCAACAATTCGTGTTGCCTTAAAAACTAATTTTTGCCCTTGACAGGAGCAAAATGTATTTCTTGTTCAATCGGGTTATGTTTGATGTTTGAGAACTCGCCCGAAGCCACGACCTTTCCATCCACTGACAATTGATAGTTTGAAATATGTCCCTGCGAATCGCGTCCCTGATTAGGGGTGTAAACAAAACCGCTTATCGTATGAGGGGCGGCCAACTCTACTACTATTTCGTTTTTGCCTTCGGGCAGATAATAGGTGGAATAACCGTTTCCGTCAAACATGAGATTTGTCCGCTCATCGGCAGGGCTGGTCACCTTGTAATCGACTGCTGGCAGGTCGAAACGGCGGCTGGCTACAGGACCGGATTTGCCGGACTGCGCATCATAAGTAATCGCTTTGACGGTTCCTTTCTTGTCCAATATAAACGGAACTTCATATTTTGCAGACTGTGCCGTCGGCTCCGTTCCATCTGTTGTATAATAAATGTCGGTTCCTTCGCTTTCCACATCTATATGGACTTCATTTTTCGCATTTCGCACGATACGCGGCTGTCCTCAACAGCGGGGGAGCCAGGAAGCTTCCACATTATTAATACATAACGGGCCTTTTGCCTCTGTGAAATGAATGCGCAAAGCATCTGCCGGAGTCGTTTTGAAACGGACGATACGTTTGTAACCTACTGTCGAAAGCGTATCGGTTGTTTCACCGGCAGCCATTTGCCATCCTTTTCCACTTCAAGCGTAAAGGCGCATACACGTTGTCCAAGAGGTATATACTCTTGAATCATCACCCGGTTCAGCGAAGTCCCTGTCGGTAACGGGAAAGTCAGCGAGCCCGACGTCATCCCGTCGGAAGTAGCCCAATAAGAATCCCAGTTGTCGTCCGTCACATTCGATGCTTTATAAGCACCCCCACGGGTTTCGCTTGCTTTTGGCTGGATACCTGCCAAAGATTATCTTTCAACTCTGCTTGGATCGTATGATACCAGTCGACGGCACGTGCCGAATCGACGGATGAATCTGTCCGTTCAGTGCTACCGGGAAGTTCAGCAGGAAGTTGGCATTATGCCCCACACTGCGATAATACAAATCGACCAGATTCGGAACAGTACGAACCTGATGATCTTCACGATGATGATAGAACCACCCCGGACGGATCGATACGTCGCATTCTCCCGGCAACCACTGGTTTCCGTCTTTCATTCCCCATTGGTTTTGTGTATAATGTGTCTCCTTGTCCAACGAATAGGGCGACCAGTTTGTTTCGCCGGCCCAACCGGACTCGTTGCCGATCCAGCGGATATCGGGAACCGTTCCGCCGAAGATCATCGCTTCCGGATGTTTCGCTTTGATCATTTCACGGGCAGTCTCGTAGCGTAATAGGTTTTCGGATCGATCGAACGCGTTTCATTCGTTCCACCGTACCAGCCATTTCCTCCGTTCGCCCCGTCAAACCAGAACTCGAACAACGGACCGTAGTTGGAGATCAGTTCGTTGATTTGCTCATGATAGGTCTTCTGGTATCCTTCCCGCCCATATTCGGCATTATGACGATCCCAGGGAGAGAGGTAAAGCCCGAACTTCAAGCCGTGCTTCTTGCAGGCATCGGACAATTCGCGAACCATGTCGCCCTTTCCGTTTTTATAAGGCGAGTTAGAGATATTATAGTCGACCGTTTTGGTCGGCCAAAGGCAAAAGCCGTCGTGATGCTTAGCTGTCAGGATTCACCCCTTTCAGGCCGGCCGCTTTGATGATACGTACCCATTGTTCGCAATCCAGGTCTGTCGGATTGAATGTTTCCGCAGGTGTATTCCCATAGCCCCATTCCAAATCATTGAATGTGTTCAACCCGAAATGCACGAATGCATAATTCTCCATTTTCTGCCATTTGATCTGCTCCGGCGTCGGAACCGGCAAAACAGGTGCGGGCGGCTCTACTTCCTTGCAGGAAAGAAATAACCCGGCAAACATACCGGTGATTAAAAGATTCTTTGTGTTCATGTTGTTATTTTGTAAATGAGATCTGCTGGTTTTTCCCTTCTTTTATTCGGGAAACTAATTTGTATGTATCCGTTTTCACTTTCCCCTTGACAAATTCCGGGATATTATACGATTTGGTGAGAAATGTATAATATTCCGTTGATTTCTGAGGCAGGACGAACGGCTTTGAGAGAACGCCTCTTTCACCGACATGAGCAATGAAAGGACGTGTGTACAAGCCGTCCAAACGACGGCTGCTGAATACCACCCACTTGCTGTTGGACGACCAGGAATGATAACTGTCCGTATCAGGCTGTTCGCTTCTTCTGTTGGAACTTGCGCACCGTGCTCAGGTCGAACATGCACAGATCCGCATCTTTGTGCCAGATAGGGAAGGTTCCGTAAGATGTCGTTGTACAAAGCAGATATTTTCCGTCTGGCGAGACACGGGGAAACAAAATGCTTTGCCCTTCTGTTTCCGCTTGAAAGATCGTGTCGACAACAGAACCGAAAGTCCGGCTTTCAGGATCAAAAGAAACGCGGCAAAGGCTATAACGAAGGTCACGCAATTCGCCCGGAACTTTCAATGCCGGGGCGGAACAGAAGTAAGTTGTTTTCCATCCGGTGAAAAAAGTCGGGAATGTTTCAAAACGTTTTTTGAGAATAGTGCTTGAGTCGTGACGATTTCCTGTTTTTCTACATCGTAGACGACTACATCCGATGCCTTGTCATATACTTCTGTACGATGTACCGGATGCGTATCCTGGGTTGTATTATTGATGGAAAAAGCAACAAACTTCCCGAAGGATGCCAGGAAGGGTAGACCAATGCCGATATCGTCCGATCGGTTTTCGTATCGAGCGTTTCTATCCGGTCGCCATCCACAAACACGGTACAGCCATACTTGCACGGACATGGAACAGCATTTTGTCCGGGTCCTGCATGCAAAACGAATGGCAGTTCATGCAATTATTATCCGTCAGGCGGTTTTCCAGAATCGGTTCCTGATCGAAAGAGGATAATTCGCGTTGATAGATTCCCATTTCGTTCCATAGCTGGTAACCGGGATCGATCAGGCGGTAAGCGATATACGGATCGATCGGGTCTTCGGAAACCCGGATATGAAACGGAAGAAAGGCATTCCATTTCCCTTTTTCTTCTGTCAGGACAGATACCTCTACCTGTTTCCCTTTTGCCGCAGTCAATAACTTTTCCCAGTCTGTATCGGGAATGGAAAAGGCTCCGTTGGAGGCGTAAACGGTAAATGCATATCCTTCGGTTGTAAATACCGCGCATGCTTTCCCTTCCGTTTGCACGGCAATTCAAAGGTGCGATCGATTGTGGTATGGTTACGTCAATATAATCCGGATAGATGGTCGGCAGTTCATCTATCTGCCCGGAGACGGCAGGTGGCTGGTTGGAAGAACATCCTTCCAACAACAAAAGGAATATGCAAAAAAGCAATTGTTTCATTTGTCCATCATATTAAACATATAATAGTACCAATACGTTTTGCCATACTCGGAAGCCAAAGCGACCGCAGGATTCTGCCCCGAACGGGAAATATCTTGCACTTTCTGCATAAAAGCGATCGCTCTGTTCCTTACTTTGATGCTCACCCATGCTCTAACCAGAAGTGCGGATCATTGGGACTGCAAATCACGATTGCCTCCTGCTGGCATTCCGTCATATCGCGCCAGGCGGGAGAACGGTACAAGCTCTCCTGCAAGGTTTTATAAGTTTCAATATCTTTGTTCAACAGTAAAAACGAAGTCAAATATGCTAATCCTGCTTTATTATCCGGACAAGCCGGGAGCAAGTTTATTAATGAACTGACAGGATCTGTATATAGTTTTGCAGCAGAGGCTTCGGCCTTCCAACAGCGACGTTTCATTCCTAAAATTTTATCTTCCTCGACTGCTTTATCATTGTAAAGAAATCGACGGTGAGCAGTAGCCCAATCCTTATAGAACCAAGTCTTTTCCAACAATTGAATATATTTATCCGCAATTGGATAGGACCCTGTTATCAGATTTGTCTCTATCAGCCTTTTCAACATCCGCGGATTACCGGAAGAACGAGAACTGACAAACGCTTCAAAAGCGAATTTTTGTGCTGCGCTTATTATTCCCATACAATAATACAGATCACTATGCAGTTGTGCTGTATAGATCGACTGATCCCAATGTAGCATCAAGGTTTCAATACCGTGTTGAGGATAATCTAACAATCTCTCTGAAAGCTGGCCTTTATGTGCCAAAGCTAAGTTTAAACCGCACATTCGGCGTTTAGACAATACATCATGGTTAAATTCACTGATAACAAGGTCCCACTGTTCCGTCCGGAGCAAATAGTCCTGCTTCATGGAATGCTGTGCATCCAATTTCCCAAAATGAAAGATACCTTGATAGACCAATAGAAACATGATTGCCCATTGTGTCCCTTCCCATATACATTTCCCTTTTAGAGAAACGGGTTCTTTGTATCGTTTCAAATAAGCAACCAGAAGCATTGTCATAGGTAATGCATACCATGCATAATATATCCCGGATACTGTTTGTAGTGGATTACAATAAGCCTCTGGTAAAAACGCTAAGTTAAATTTCTACTATATCCTAAGTAAGTACCTGCAATTGCTGAAAGTGCGGCAATCAACAAATAAATAATACTAATATATTTTTTCTTTCCATTGGTTAAAAACTCAAAGAACAATGCCGATATAGCAAATAAATGTACGATAGGACCTGCTATTCCATATAAAATAGGAATGATGCAAATGCCATAAATAAATTTTATTCGTGTTTTTATGTTTGTATATAGCCATAGAAAAAGCAATAAAAATAAATAAGCAATAGTTCCTTGTTCATAATAATCATAGTCTAAACTAATAATTAGTAAAGATAGCCAGGGTAACAGGAAAATAAGAGGTAAATCGTTTCGTGAGTTTAATCTTTTTCAGTATTAATGATGATAATAAAGCCACTAAGTTAAAAGTAGAGCAGAATGATAGGTCCTGTCCAAAATACCACATAGAATTGAGAGAGAAATTCCGATATATAAATAGCAACACCACCAGCCTGCTTCAGTGTTTCAGTTAGGTACTGTGATGTAAATTGAAACATTTGTAGCTGTTCCTTAAAAGGGAATAAATAGCAGAAGAAATAATAAAAGACTATTATTTGACTAATAAATAAAAGAATATTTAATATTAAGTCTTTCTTGTTCATATAAAATCCCGTTTTGAACATCTACTGTATACATGCCAGATTTCGGAACATTTATGATGTATGTAACTCTCTATATATTCTATAGGATTGTAATATAAACGTCCTGTTAGCCAGCAGACAATAAGATAAGTAATATATTCTCATTATATTTTATTGAGGGAAATAAAGAGGGAAGGCTAACCTTCCCTCTTGTATGAGATTTATTCCCAACCCGGATTTTGTTTTAGAAGAGAACCATGGCTTGCAGACAATGTAATCTGACTTGTTGGGATAGGATAGTACAGACGCTTGTCGTTTCCTGTCCATTTACGGCCGGCTTCGTTCAAACTTTTACCAGAATACATGCGGATATAAGTTTTACCATTATATTCGATTAAATCACGGGCTGTTGATCCTTCAAATACTTCAGGTTGGTATAACGCTTTTACTTTATCTGTAACACGCATGCCTAGATATGTTTTAGGATTTTCGAATAGTTTCATCGCATTCCAACGCATGATATCATCATAACGGAAACCTTCTAAAGCCAACTCGATACGACGTTCACGGCGGATTTCATATAACAACGGAGTTATAGAATACCCATAATCAACCGGATTCAGATCGGCTACTGGAGATACTGTTAAATGTTTCATCTCAACACGGTCGCGCAATTTATTAATCGTCTCATCCAAAACAGCCTGTGTGCATTCACCTAATTCGCATTTGGCTTCAGCGTAGATCAGCAGGATTTCTGCGTAACGGAAAACAAACCAGTCGTAAGAAGATGTTTTCACTGCATCTTGTTGGCTCTGGCTTGCTGACACCAGTTTGATAGGTGAGTATCCTGTGGCAGTCCCGGTTAATCCCGGAGCTGAATGGATATTTGTTCCTGGTTCTTCAGACGGACTAAATTCCTTTTTATCATCAATACCGGAATTTACTACACGCATACCATTGCTTTTGACCGTATATGGACGATATTTACTGTCTATAATCTGATACATACGAGGATCGCGGTTTGCCATTTCGTCATCCAGTGTTTCATCTCCCTTGTATTCACTACTGTTTGCAATAGGCAAACTCCTTGCAAAGGAATGATTCTGCAAAATCTTTAGAAAGGCCGACTCCTCCACCACGAGCGAGATTATGAGTCAATACGTCTGCTTCGAAAACACGTGCTAAAATACATTCTTTATTAGTCGTTAAATCCTCTTGTGTAAACTGGTTTGCATAATACAAGGGATAATCGGCAAAAGCAGACTGGTTTGCTCCGGCATCCGAGCCTTGTACGATATCGTAAAGACCACTATCCATCACTTCTTTGGCAAGAGTCGCCGCTTTTTGTAATAATTCCTGAGATGTAGGTGATGTCGAAACATTATGATACTTTTTATATGTTCCATAATGTAGGCAAACACGTGCTAAAAATGTACGAGCGGCATCTTTATGTAAAGCACCTACCTCTGCTGCACTTTTTTTCCGGTAACCATTCAATTGCAAATTTCCAGATCTTCGATAATTTTCCCTAGTACAAAGTCACGGTCGTCACGTGCTTTATACAATTCGTCAATATCGGCAGTTGTCAAATCCTTTTCATACCAAGGAACATCTCCAAATGTCTTGATTTTATCGAAATAATCGAAAGCCCGGAAAAAGCGAATTACGGCAACAACCGGATTACTTCAGATTCTGTCGCATTTACCCGTTGGTAACGAGTCATAAAATAGTTTAGATTACGAATATTGTTCCAATACCATTTTGAATCGAAATTTGCTTCAGAAGGTATTACCCATTCGTTGAACAACCATTGGTCGGGAGAAGCGACCAGACGATTGTCACTTCTTTCATCAAGAGTATTTAAATCATCCAAATTTTCACTTCCATCTGCCCTTAAACCTTTTCCTGTCAGGTTCATGTAAAAGCCTTTGGCATAATTTTCCAAATCGCTAACTGTATTCCAGTAGCTATTGTCGGTAATGCTGTCTTTTGGATTGAGGTCTGTCACGTCACAAGCCGTAAATCCTCCTAACAATCCAAGACTTAATCCTAATAAGATATGTTTAGTTTTCATTGTCATCTTTCGTTTTTTACAGTGTTAAATTTAATCCAATTGCAACTTTTCGATTAATCGGGTATGTCATTCCTCCCAATGTTTCGGGATCGAAGGCATCGTTCAGAGGAGTGATAGTGAGTAGGTTTTCTCCTGTCACATATAATCTCAAACGAGAAATGCCCCACTTTGTCGTTAGATTCTTCGGAATTGTGTAACCTACCGTCAAATTCTTCAAACGCCCGTAAGCTGCACTTTGTAAATAACGGTCACTTGTGACTCTGTTACCGCCATTTTGCCATCCTGGTCTTGGAAAATAAGCATCTGTATTTGTTTCTGTCCAATAATCAAGGGCCGGAGTATATGGAACATCCCATTGGCTAGTGAATCCCCAGAACTGAGCGCCACTCAACATATAGTCACGTTTTCCTGTTCCTTGCCAAAACATCTCGAAATCGAAGTTCTTATAATCAAATCCAACGGTAATACCAAATTGATAACGAGGTGTTTTATTACCTATGATGCTCTTATCACCCGGGTTATAGATTGTTTCTTCCCCTTTTGTGATTTTACCATCATTATCTAAGTCTTCGTATTTTACATCACCCGCACCCCATTTTCCAGCATAAAGTTCGCTTTGGTCTATTGTTGCAGCTTCATCGTCTGATTGGAAAAGGCCGTTTGAGTGATATCCCCAAATCTCACCAATCTTTTGTCCTACATAATATTTACCATCACCATCACTTTGTGAATAGAAACCTGCGTCATTTCCGGCATATTTGGTAATAGTCGCCTGATAGTCAGACAAAACACCTTTTACCCAATAAGAAAATCCATTTTCTAATCGATCATTCCATCCTAAAGAAGTTCCCAGCCTATGGTCTTCATGTCAGCAGAGTTACTTTTAGGAACACTGGCGCCCAATGTTGCAGGTAAGTTGCTCCGGCTACCAACATGTCTTTTGTATTTCTACGATACCAGTCAAATGTTCCCGTCAGTCGATTATTCAGAAATGAAGCATCAAAACCGAAGTCCATTTGAGTGACTGTTTCCCAAGTAAAATCAGGAGCGACAAGCCCCGGTGCTTTTACAATAACAGGTTTGGAGCCGTTAATCAAATAATTGTAGGAAGAATTCGTCCCATATGTTGCTAAATATGGGAAATTACCTAGATCATCCATTACCTGATTCCCAATGAACCATAAGAACCACGGATTTTCATATCATTCCACCAACCTTTTAACGGCTGCCAGAAATTTTCTTCTGAGATACGCCATGCTGCGGAAACAGATGGGAAGAATGCATAACGATGATCTTTTGCAAACTTGGATGAACCGTCATAACGGCCGTTAACTTCGAGTAGATAACGTTGTTTGTAATTGTAATTGAAGCGGAAGAAGAAACCATTAATTGCCCAATATGTATCTTCTGAAGACATGCTTTGTTCACCTGTCGCCAAATCCAAGTCAGGAATATCTTCAACAATCAGATTGGTACGTTTTGCATTATATTTTTTGTTGGATTTCTTTTCTTGGTTATAACCGGCCATAATCTTAAAGTTATGCGTATTTTCTAAAAATGATTTAGAATATTCTGCAAATGCATTGAATGCATAGTAGTAATCTTCATTTGTAGTATAATTTGCATAACTTGGCTTTGTCCAACCATAAAGAGCTTCTGTTCCAGCTACAGCCGTATAATCTGTAAATGTCCGTTGAACCTCTGATGCATTCTTGCTATAAATATTATATGTATAATCAGCATTGATAACCAATCCTTCCAAAGGAGTGATTTTTACAGCACCTGTCAACCATAAATCGTTGATTTTATATTTGGTATATCCGCCTAAATCTCCTACAGCAGCGGGATTTGTGTTCCCGTTCTGACCTGAATAGTTGTTAATACCTTCTTCTTTATAGATATAATCGCCTGAAGTTTGGATACCTAAGTTAGAATCATTGATGGCTGCTGCGCCAGGACTATAAACGAGTCTTCCTGTATGGCCAAAACGTACAGGCATTAACGGGCTTAAGTCATTTTTCAACATACCTCCATAGGCATCGATTCCTGCTGTAGAGTTGGTAATGGGGTGATCCTCTGTTGAATAATTATCTGCGATTTTGGCACTGACCTGCAACCACTTTGTCAGTTGTGAAGAAAGATTCAGTGTCGCATTAAATTTCTTGTAATTATCATCAGCTGTTTTTAAAATACCATTCTGGTCAGCAAATCCGACAGAGCCGTAATAAGTTGTTTTTGAGTCTCCACCACTAATGTTTACATTATATTGTTGAGAGAAACTTGTTTTGTACAATTCATTAAACCAATCAGTGTTGCCACAATAAATCCATCGACTTTGATCTTGCGACTGATCGAAATATTCTGAATACTTATAAGAGCCATCCATATATTTCTTTACATAGTCTAATTGTCCCGGAGTGATCAAGGAACTCATCCCGCTATTGGCGGCAGCAATATCTCTCATTTCCAGATACTCCAAAGAGTTGATATTGTGCATCCTTAATGCAGGCTCTGCCAATAACCACTTGCTGATACGGAAATCTGAGGTTTTTGTTCACTTTTACCTTTCTTTGTTGTAATTAAAATAACGCCATAAGCAGCGCGGGCACCGTAGATAGCAGCAGATGCGGCATCCTTTAAAACTGAAATAGATGCGATGTCCTCCGGATTAACAAGGTTGGCATCCATTTGAACATTATCAACTAGCACTAAAGGGCTACCACCGTTAATCGAGTTGTTACCACGAATATTAAAGTCAGAGCTACTACCAGGAGCGCCACCTTTACTCATGGTGACGTTTAAGTTTGGAACAACTCCTTGTAATCCTTGTCCAACATTTGTTATAGGACGGTTTTCTAGTACATCACCGGCAACAGCTGCCACAGCACCTGTCAAATTCTCTTTTTTCTGTGTACCGTAACCTACTACTACTACTTCTTGTAGCGCCTGGGTATCTTCTTTTAATGTTACAGGGATTGACGGTTGTCCTGTATAGGTTATTTCCTGTGTCGCGTATCCAATGTAAGAAATTTGAATAACATCTCCTTTCTTCAAATTTTCCAAAACAACTTTGCCGTCCATGTCTGTCACATTTCCGTTGGTTGTTCCTTTTACAACAACTGAAGCTCCGATCACAGGGCCGAACGAATCTTCCACCACACATACTACTTTCCCATTTTGTTGGGATAGACTTACTGACGGCCTTTCCGGAGTAATTTCGGCAAAGCACTTTCTGGAACAGCTAAAGTTCCTGCCAGTAGCATCAGACTTACTAATTTAGTTTTTTCAACATAGAGTATATATTTAAAAGAAATAATACATACTACGAAAACAGCTTACATCTGTTGAGTGTCTTTATTAGATCATGCTCATTAGATTTTGCATATTTTTATAGCGTTTTTCTGTGTTTTTATAATTTAGTTCTATCAGAACTATGGTTTTTAATTATCTCATATCCGGGTCAAAGGTATGAAATTTTCATTTCGTTGTATGTTTTTTATTTAAAAAAGTTCATACTGCACTCATTTTTAACAATTCAGACTTGCAGGCTATTAACAAGCATCAGACAATATCAGACTTTTGAACCTTTTTTAAGCACAAGAAGTAATTTGCGGCTTATCATTCAACTCTATTTTTGTACAATATTCACACTTATCAGATACATTTCTTCATAAACCTTAATTCCGCAACACTTTGATTTAACTTTATTTATAAGTTCCTGAGCAACAAAAAGTTGCTCAGGATTTGCCATGTCAGATTTTTCACTTATCTTAAGTGTTGCAAATCAAAACAAGCGTAAATCGTAACAAGACATGCAAAGGTACAAATAAAATCTGAAAAACTCACACCTTTTGGAGGAATTTTTTCAATCATGGAGCAATTTGACTC
>ENA-OQCS01000801-OQCS01000801.1-human-gut-metagenome-genome-assembly--contig:-NODE-801-length-17364-cov-3.514069_pt1 | contig 17364 bp, 29 predicted proteins | sample MGYA00242757_ERZ504575 | MGnify/ENA primary metagenome ERZ504575 (study PRJEB26092, sample SAMD00036297) | human gut metagenome | host: Homo sapiens | study: EMG produced TPA metagenomics assembly of...
CCATGGGCAGCAGGATGCACCCGGCTCCCGGCACACCGCGTGTACTGTACATGCCCCACACCTCGCCTACCGTCAGCATCCGCAGCACCTCGCTGCGCGGACGGTACACACTGCTCACTTCGCTCTGCGCCAGCCGGCAGAATTCCTCCGCCGAAAGCCGCCTTACCTGCCGCGTGCGCGGCGGATCACAAACCTGGATCATTTGGTTTCCCCCATTCTTTTTCAGTATGCATCCAGCATACCGGACCGGGGGCGAGAATCGGCGCGAAACAGGGCCGCTCTTTTTGTTTTACAGATCCAGCGTTACATCCTCGCTCAGCACCTGACCAATGGGCTTTGCAATGCACAGGTCGGCTTCCGCATCTGCCCCGGTGGGCTGCATATTGATGACCACCAGATGGTCGCCCCGGAAGTACCGGATCAGTCCTGCCGCCGGGTACACCACAAGGCTTGTGCCGCCGATGATCAGGGTATCCGCATGGCGGATGGCGTTCACCGCGCCGGACAGCACCTCCTCGTCCAGCCCTTCTTCATACAGCACCACATCCGGCTTGACGATGCCGCCGCACTCGATGCAGCGGGGCACGCCGGTGCTGTTGGCAATGAAATCCACATCGTAGAACTTACCGCAGCGGGTGCAGTAGTTGCGCAGGGTGCTGCCATGCAGCTCGTACACCGTGCGGCTGCCCGCCGCCTGATGCAGGCCGTCGATGTTCTGGGTGACGACCGCTTTCAGCCTGCCTCCCGTTCCAGCTTTGCCAGCCGCAGGTGGGCCGCGTTGGGCTTTGCCCCCTTCACGATGAGCTTATCGCGGTAAAAACGGTAAAACTCCTCCGGATTCTCCTCCCAGAAAGTATGGCTCAGGATCGTTTCCGGCGGGTAGGCGTACTTCTGATGATAAAGTCCGTCCACACTGCGGAAGTCCGGGATGCCGCTCTCGGTGGAAACGCCCGCCCCGCCAAAGAACACGATGCTGCTGCTTTTGGCAATGATCTCTTCCAATGCCTGTACCATAACAAAAAACGCCCCTTTCGCCGGATGTACATTTGTGTTAAGATAGCTTCAGTATAACACAAACTCACAGGAAAGGAAGCGCAACTTTTGAACGTCTGGTATGTGAACAGCATTCTGGGAACCTTCCGGCTGGAAGAGGAAAACGATGCCATCTGCGGGCTGACCCTCTGCCCGGACGGCGTACCGGAACTGGAACCGCTGCCCCGCAAGGTGTGCGAGACACCGCTTTTACAGGAAGCCGAGGAGCAGCTGAACGAATATTTTGCCGGGGCGCGCAGGGAATTCGATCTGCCGCTGGCCCCCAAGGGCACCCCCTTCCAGAAAGCGGTCTGGGCCGAGATGTGCCGCATTCCCTACGGTGAGACCCGCACCTACGGCCAGCTGGCCGCCGCTGTTGGCAAACCCAAGGCCAGCCGTGCCGTGGGCGGTGCCTGCCACTGCAACCCCATCGCCATCCTTCAGCCCTGCCACCGGGTGGTAGGCAGCACCGGCAAGCTCACCGGCTACGCCTATGGCGTGGAGATGAAGCAGTATCTTCTGGAATTGGAAAAACAGGAATAAGCAAAGGGAAAGGCTCTGCAGAAATCTCGCAGAGCCTTTCCCTTTTACCATAAGTTACTGTGCACTGTAAATGCTGCCCATCGTCCAGGAATTATCCGCGCGGTACTTGGCGTGGTTTCGCAGGTAGGTGACCCATGCGCCGTAGCCGTTGCCTGCAGAGAGATGCACGCCATCCGGCGCTGCAAGCATCTCCTTCAGGTTGCCCTCGCCGTCGGCAAGGGTCTCCCACAGGTCAAGGTAAACGCATCCCTTGCTGGCGCCAGCTGAGCCAGCTGCTCGTTCACACCGCGCAGCACATCCGATGCAAGGCCTGGCTTTTCAGCAGCTGCCGAGGGTCGCACCGGCGGGATAGACTGCACGTAGATCACGCAGTCCTCGCCCAAAGCCTCGCGCAGCATATCCATCATCTGGCCATAGTAGGCAAGGAAGCGGTCCGAAGCGCCCAGCGTGGTGAGGGTGTTAGTGCCCAGCAGGATATACAGCTTCTTGGCCGGGCAGCGGCCAGCACATCCAGCGCTACCTCCTGCCCGCGGGTGGGGCTTTTGACTGCGCTGCGGTTCACAATGGCATCCGGGCCAACGCCGGTATAGCCGCAGATGAGTGCCCCGTCCAGATTGATCTGGTAATCCGAGAAGCCCACCGTCAGACTGTCGCCCAGAAAGGCTGCGTCCGCAAAGTAGCTCAGGTCCACCTGCCCGCAGCTGGGCTGGCGGATGACGCTGGCATCATAGGCTTTGACGGTGTAGGCCCCAGCGCTCTGCTTTGCAGGGCCAAAGTTCTCCAGTGTGACGGCCTGCCCACCGGTGCTGTCATCCTGTGCAGCACTGCTGCTATCCGCTTCGCCCTGCATGGGCAGCGGTGCCAGAATGTTCTCGGCAATGCCGCTGGCGTTGGTGGACGGGGTATCGTCCGCGCTCTGCGCCCTTTTCCAGAATGGCCGTGATGGCGTAGGATACCAGCAAAATGGCGACCACTGCGCCCAGAAAGCGCAGCTTGCCGCTGACTGTACCGCGCCGTGCCCGGCGCGGCGCAGAATGATACTCGTGTGAAATGCCCATGGTTTTTCCAGCTTTCTCCATTTTTCCCGCACAGAAGGGGGTTTTATCCGCCCGGGGCTGTGCGTTTTTTATTTTATCATAATTTTTGCCTGTGCAACCAATTAGGTCTTGCATACAACAGGCAAAACAGGTACAATAAGGATGTGGTAATTTTGCACATTTTACAAAAAGGGTGTGCACATGCCGCAAACTTTTTTGTATCACTTGCAGCATCCGGTTTGTTTGCCGCACGGTCTGCGGGCAGTGCAGGGCCTTTAGACCAAACCCCACTCTGGCGGCGCGGAAGCCGGAACCTGCAGCGATGTACAAATGATAAGAATGAAATTTGCAAAAGGAGGTACTCATGGCCAAGAATGTGATCATTGGTCAGAGCGGCGGCCCTACCGCCGTGATCAACTCCAGTCTGGCAGGCGTGTACAAAGCCGCCTGCAGCCTGGGTGCAGACAAGGTGTACGGTATGAAATACGGCATCGAAGGTCTGCTCAAGGAAGAAATGCTGGAGCTGAACGTCCTGCTGGACGACCGCATGAGCATTGAACTGCTCAAGCGCACGCCTTCCAGCTACCTTGCAGCTGCCGTTACAAGCTGCCGGACCCGGATGTGGACTCCACACCCTTCATCAAACTGTTCACCCTGTTTGACAAGTACGACATCTGCGCGGTGTTCTACATTGGCGGTAACGACTCCATGGACACCATGCAAAGCTTTCCCGCTACGGTGAGCGCGTGGGCAGCAGCGTGCGGTTCATCGGTGTGCCCAAAACCATCGACAACGACCTGTGCCTGACCGACCACACCCCCGGCTACGGCTCTGCCGCCAAGTACATTGCCACTATTTTAAAGGAAGTCATCCGGGATTCCTCCGTGTATGACATCCGCAGCGTGACCGTGGCCGAGATCATGGGCCGACATGCGGGCTGGCTTGCCGGTGCGGCCTGCCTTGCGGGCGCGACGACTGCGAAGGCCCGGATCTGATCCTGCTGCCGGAGGTGCCTTCGATCAGGACAAGTTCCTTGCCAAGGTGGACGAGCTGCAGCGCCGCAAGTCCAATGTGATCATTGCGGCCAGCGAGGGCGTAAAGACCGCCGACGGCACTATCTGTGCGATCTGGTGTCCACCGCAGGCCAGCTGGATGCCTTTGGCCACAAGGCCGTGCTCAGCGGCACCAGCCGTTATCTCTCCGACCTCATCCACGACAAGCTGAACTGCAAGAGCCGTGCCATCGAGTTTTCCACCCTGCAGCGCTGCGCCAGCCATCTGGCCAGCCGCACGGATGTGAACGAAGCCTACGCTGTGGGCGGTGCCGCAGCCGCAGCCGCCTTTGCGGGCGAGACCGGTCGCATGATCGCGCTCAAGCGCATTTCCGCTTATCCCTACCAGTGCATCACCGAGTCGGTGGATGTGCAGCAGGTGGCAAACCTTGAAAAGAAGGTGCCGCTGGACTGGATCAGCCCCGACGGGATGCAGGTGACTGCTGCCTTTGAGGAGTACGCCCGCCCGCTGATCCTGGACGAGGTAACGCCCGTCTATGTCAACGGCACCCCGCGCCATATCTGTCTGTAACCCCTTTTCCCGCGTCTGTTTTCGTGCATCCTGCACGTAATATTATATTGCCGAAACAGAAAAACAAAAAAGGAGAAATCATCATGGGTAAAAATGCAATCGTTGGTCAGTCTGGCGGTCCTACTTCCGTCATCAATGCAAGCCTTGCGGGCGTCTTTGAGAGCTGCAAGAGCCGCGGCGCAGAGATCGTTTACGGTATGTGCAATGGCGTTGCCGGTTTGCTGGAGGAGCGGGTGGTGGATCTTTCCACCGTGCTGACGGACGATCTGGACATCGAGCTGCTCAAGCGCACCCCATCCAGCTTCCTCGGCAGCTGCCGCTACAAGCTGCCGGACTGGCATGAGACGAGACCGTCTACAAAAAGCTGTTCGCCATTCTGGAAAAGCTGAACATCGGCTACTTCTTCTACATCGGCGGCAACGACTCCATGGACACCATCGGCAAGCTGGCCGAGTACGGCGAGCGCATCCAGAGCGACATCCGCTTTATGGGCGTGCCCAAGACCATCGACAACGACCTGATGGTCACCGACCACACCCCCGGCTACGGCTCTGCTGCCAAGTACATCGGCGTGGTGATGAAGGAGATCATCCGCGATGCCACCGTGTACGGCACCAAGTACGTCACCGTGGTGGAGATCATGGGCCGCAACGCCGGCTGGCTGACCGCTGCCGCCGCTCTGGCAAAGAGTGACGACTGCGAGGGTGTGGACATGATCTGCCTGCCCGAAGTGCCCTTCAATGTGGAACACTTCATTGAAAAGGTGCGCGTGATGCAGGAGAAGAAGCCCAGCATCGTGATCGCCGTTTCCGAAGGCGTGAAGCTGGAAGATGGCCGCTACGTCTGTGAGCTGGCCGACGATGTGCACGCAGTGGACGCCTTTGGCCACAAGGCCCTGACCGGTACCGCACGGTATCTGGCAAATGTGGTGGCCCGCAATCTGGACACAAAGACCCGCTGCATCGAGCTTTCCACCCTGCAGCGCTGCGCAGGCCATCTGACAGCCGCACCGACATCACCGAAGCCTATCAGGTGGGCGGTGCTGCCGCCAAGGCTGCCTTTGAGGGCGTTACCGGCCAGATGGTGGCCCTGAAGCGCATCTCCAACAGCCCGTACCAGTGCACCACCGAGCTGCACCCCATCAGCGAAGTTGCAAACCTCGAAAAGAAGGTGCCGCTGAGCTGGATGAACGCCAACCACACCCAGATGACCGATGAGTTCCTAGCTTATGCCCGCCCGCTGATCCAGGCCGAGCTGACCCCGCTGTACATTGCCGGTCTGCCCCACCACATCTACATGAAGAATCAGAAGTGATCTCTCCTGCATTGATTTTTCTCAAGGCATGATGAAAGCCCGTCCGAGTTTTAGGCCCGGACGGGCTTTTTGCATTTCGGTATTTTCCGCTTTAGAACATCAGACCGCTGCGCCGACTTTGGGTGCGCCGCCTGCGATCTCCTCTGCCGTCAGAGGCTTTGCCTCCACCGGGGCATTCAGGCGCTCTTTGGCCACTGCCAGCATCAGCTTGATGCGGTTTTCCTGATTGACCTTGGTGGCACTGGGGTCGTAATCGATGGGGGTGATGTTGGCACTGGGGTACAGGGCGCGGATCTTGTTCACCATGCCCTTGCCCACGATGTGGTTGGGCAGGCAGCCGAAGGGCTGGGCACACACGATGTTGCCGTAGCCGCCCTGCACCAGCTCGATCATCTCGCAGTCAGCAGCCAGCCCTCGCCCATCTTGGCACCCAGCGAAATGATGCCCTTGGGCTTTTCCACCAGCTCCTTGAAGGGGCCGGGGGCGTAGAAGCCGGCATCGGCCTCAGCCTTGAGCATGGCGCGCTCGATGCTGTCCAGCCAGTTCAGGAACTGGTCAATGCCGATCTTCACAGCCAGCTTGCCGCCGTACAGTACATGATCCTCGCCCATGTTGAAGGCACAGTACTGCACAAAGCCCATCAGGCCCGGGAAGTTCACCTCGCAGTCCTGACTTTCAAGGAACTTCTGCAGGTCGTTGTTGCCCAGCGGGCTGTACTTGACGTAAATTTCGCCAACCACGCCCACCTTGACCTTGGCACCCGGGTAACGGGGATGGCAGCAAAGTCCTTTGCGATGAGGGGGAAGGTGTGCTTCATCTCCTTGGAGGTGTAGCCCTTGCCCGCCAGCAGCACGCGGCCCAAGCGTTCCACCCACAGGTCTACCATCTTATCGGCAGCCCCCTTCTCGTTCTCGTAAGGTGCCACCTGATTGCGCAAAGCGCACAGCATATCGCCGTAGAAGATGCAGGCCAGCGCACGGCGGGCCAGCGGCAGGGTCATCTGGAAGCCGCTGTCCTTTTCCAGACCCGAGAAGTTCAGGCTGGCCACCGGGATCTGCGGATAGCCCGCCTTCACCAGTGCCTTGCGCAGCAGATGAATGTAATTGGAGCACGGCAGCCACCGCCGGTCTGGGTGATGAGCAGCGCGGTGTGATCCAGATCGTACTTGCCGCTGTTCAGCGCATCCAGAAACTGACCGATGACCAGCAGAGCCGGGTAGCAGGTGTCGTTGTGGACGTATTTCAGGCCCAGCTGTGCCACGGCACTGCCGCAGTTGCCCAGAATTTCGCACTTGTAGCCGTCGTAACGCAGAGCGTACTCCAGCAGGCGGAACTGGGTAATGGCCATGTTGGGATGAGGATGGTATGGGTCTTCTTCATCTCCGGAGTAAATTTGGGATAATTGTATTCCATAGGTTCCTCCTATGTTGCTTTCTTAAAAAGCTTTTTGCTCTATCTCTATTTTATTCTGCCTTTTCTGCGGCTACCTCGTCCCGCTCATCCAGAGCGGCGAACAGACTGCGTAGGCGGATATTCACGGCACCCAGATTGGTGATCTCGTCGATCTTGAGCTGGGTGTAGAGCTTGCCGCCCTCCTGCAGAATTTCGCGGGTCTCGTCGGTGGTGATGGCATCCACGCCGCAGCCGAAGGACACCAGCTGCACCAGATCCATATCCTTCTGGGTGGTGCAGTACTTGGCGGCGGCATACAGGCGGCTGTGGTAGGTCCACTGGTTCAGTACACTGGTAGGGAACTTCTGCACCCGGTTGGAAATGCTGTCCTCGGTAACAACGGCAGCACCGTGGCGGGTGATGAGGCGGTCGATGCCGTGGTTCACCTCGGGGTCCACATGGTAGGGGCGGCCTGCCAGCACGATGATGCGCTTGCCCTGACGGCGGGCTTCATCGATGATCTCACTGCCCTTCACGCGGATCTTTGCCATGTGGGACTCGTATTCCGCATAGGCGGCATCCGCTGCGGCCTGCACCTCTTTTTCAGAGATGCCGCCGAAGTACTTGGGCAGGATGTTCTTTGCCATCTTGTGCACAAAGTCCTTAGGGCGGTGGATGCCCACATAGTCATAGATGAACTTGGTGCCCTCCAGCTCCGGGCAGTTGCCTGCCAGAACCTCGGGTAGTAGGCCACCACCGGGCAGTTATAGTGGTTGTCGCCCAGTCCCTCGTCCACATTGTAGGTCAGGCAGGGGTAGAAAATAGCGTCCAGCTGCATCTGGCTCAGGGCCTTGATGTGGCCGTGGCTCAGCTTTGCCGGGAAGCAGGCGGTATCGCTGGGGATGGTAGCCTGACCGGCGAGGTACAGGCCGCGGCTGGACACCGGGCTGGTGTGCACGGCAAAGCCAAGCTTTGTCCAGAAGGCCCACCAGAAGGGCAGCAGCTCGTAGAAGCCCAGACACAGCGGGATGCCGATGGAGCCGCGCTTGCCAGCCACCGGCTTATACTCGGCCAGCAGCTGCTGCTTGTAGGCGTAGAGGTTCAGGCTGTCGTCGGCACTCTTGCCGGTCACGGGCTTGTCGCAGCGGTTGCCGGAGATGTACTTGCGGCCATCCGCAAAGGTGTTGACGGTGAGCTGGCAGTGGTTGCCGCAGCCGCCACACTTGACGCTGACCACCTTCTGTGCAAAGGCTTCCAGCTCCTGCTCGTTCATCATGGCAGAAGCAGTCTTGTGGGCCTTCTGGCTCTGGCGCAGGCCGAACAGAGCCGCACCGTAAGCGCCCATCAAGCCGGCAATGTCCGGGCGGATGACCTCCACGCCCATCTCCTTTTCAAAGGCGCGCAGCACGGCTTCATTATAAAAGGTACCGCCCTGCACCACGATCTTGCGGCCCAGCTCTTCCGGGCTGGAAGCGCGGATGACCTTGTACAGTGCGTTCTTGACCACGCTGATGGACAGGCCTGCTGAGATGTTCTCGATGCTGGCACCGTCCTTCTGGGCCTGCTTGACCGAGCTGTTCATGAACACGGTGCAGCGGCTGCCAGATCCACCGGGCGGTCTGCGAACAGGCCAAGGCTTGCAAATTTCTTCACGTCATAGCCCAGTGCCTGTGCAAAGGTCTGCAAAAAGCTGCCACAGCCGGAGGAACACGCTTCGTTCAGGAAGATGTTGCTGATGGCACCATCTTCGATCTTGAAGCACTTCATATCCTGACCGCCGATGTCGATGATGAAATCCACATCCGGCATAAAGTATTTTGCAGCGGTAAAGTGCGCCACCGTTTCCACCAGACCGTAGTCGCAGCGGAAGGCGTTCTTCACCAGCTCTTCGCCGTAGCCGGTGGTGGTCACGCTGGCCACCTGCAGGCCCGGGTGCTCCTTGTAAATTTTGAGCAGCTGCTCCCGGATGAGGGCAGCGGGTTGCCGAGGTTCGGTTGATAGTTGGTGTAAAGGATCTGGCTCTTCTCGTCCACCACCACCAGCTTGACGGTGGTGGAGCCGGAGTCGATGCCGATATGCACCGGGCCGCACTGCGCGCTGAACGGCACACGCGGCACACTGTGGGACATGTGGCGGGCGTGGAAGGCCTCATACTCCTCCTTGCTGGCGAACAGCGGCGGCTCGCTGGCGTAGGTGGCAGTGGCAGCATACTGATCCAGCGCATCGGCCACCTCGGACAGAACAAAAGCCTTGTCGGCATAGAGGGCAGCGCCCAGTGCCACATACAGCAGGCTGTTCTCCGGGCAGGTGCCGGTCACGTTCAGCGCTTCGTCAAAGCTTTTGCGCAGCACGCTGCTGAAGGTGAGCGGGCCGCCAGATACAGGATATTGCCCTTGATGGGACGGCCCTGTGCAAGGCCTGCAATGGTCTGGTTGACCACAGCCTTATAAATGCTGGCAGCAATATCTCGGTGCGGGCACCCTGATTGATCAGGGGCTGCACGTCGCTCTTGGCAAACACGCCGCAGCGGGACGCAATGGTGTAGGTGCGCTGTGCGTTCTCTGCTGCCTTGTTCATCTCGTCGGCACCCATTTTCAGCAGGGTGGCCATCTGGTCGATAAAGGCACCGGTGCCGCCGGCACAGCTGCCGTTCATGCGCACCTCGGTACCGTTGGTCAGAAACAGGATCTTGGCATCCTCACCGCCCAGCTCGATCACGCAGTCGGTGGCAGGCACAAAGCGCTTGACCGCTACGCGGGTGGAGAACACCTCCTGCACAAAGGGCACGCCGCAGCTGTCGGCCAGACCCATGCCCGCCGAACCGGAAATGCTCAGCAACGCCTTCTGACCGTGCAGCTGCTCGGCATCGATGCGGCGCAGTAGCTCCTGCGCCTTTTCCAGAATATGGCTGTAATGCCGTTCGTATGTAGAATACAGCAGCGCATCATGTTCATCCAGCACCACACACTTGATGGTGGTACTGCCGATGTCAAGACCTACTCTCACGTTGTTTTCCTCCTAAGGACAAATGCCGGAGGCAAAGCCCCCGGTGGACGGCAAAATCAATTTCTTTGCCAAAAATTAGTTTGTTAACGAATCATTCATTGAATCGCATACAGCTGTATTATAATCCAATTTTGCGGCACAATCAATCAGCGTCCTTTATTTTACACAGAAAAAATAGTATTTTCCGCGCAAAAAGTTAAACATTTTGTGAACTTGTCGCTTTTTACGCGGCTGTACCGGTGTCTTGGCAAAGGTTCTTAACCTTTGCCAACAAAAAAGGACTGCCGCACAGGAGCATCTCCTCGCAGCAGTCCTTATTCATTATTATAATGCAATCATGCAGCATGCATCACAGCTCGTCCGGGTCGCCGCGCTCCGGCATGGTACGCAGCTCCCGCACCAGCATATTGCGCAGCTGGTACTGATGCTGCTGTGCCTGTGCCGTATCGCCGCCCGTATGCAGCTCTACCGTCGGCTCCGTTATGCGGTCGGTGCACAGCGGAATGGTCACCACTGCCTGTGTGCCCTTTTCCGGTGCGCGCTCCACCCGTAGGCCCCAGCCCATACGGCGGCAGCACTCGCGGCAGAGCAGCAGGCCCAGCTTTGCGCCGCCCAGAAAGCAGCGCCGGTTCTCCAGCCATGTATCCTCGCCCGCTTCCGGCAGGCCGCAGCCATTATCCATCACCGTCAGCTGCCAGAAGCTTTCGCTGCGGCGCAGCATCAGCCGCACTTTGCCGCCCGCACTGCAGGCCCGCAAGGCATTCGAAAGCAGATGCAGGCACAGCAGTTCTGCATCATTGCGGTCCGCCATGACCCGGCAGGCTGTCCAGCCGCCATAGTCCAGCGTCAGTTCCACCCCAAGCTGCGCCTGCACCATATCGGCCTGTGCGGCGACCTGCTGCAGCAGCTGGCACAGGTCCAGCGGATAGAGCCGCGGGTCTTCCTCGGTGCGCAGAAAATCCAGCAGCGACATCACTTCGTTCACAGTGCGATCCAGCCTTGCCGACGCAGCGCTGATATCGTTCACCGCCTGCCGGGTCTGCTGGTCGGCACCCACATGCGCAAGGTGCTGGTCCAGATATTCGCAATTGCGTCCGATCAGGCCCAGTGCATGGAAGCATGCCTGTTCCACATCCTTCTGCGGGATCGCCTGCGCGGTCAGTGCACCCGCCTCGTTCTGCCGCATCTGCTCCATACCCTTGCGCCTCCTGTGTTTTATGCTCAGTCGTCCTTCTGACGCTGAAGATAATTCTTGACAGTGTAGATCAGTTTACCAGTGGTAGGTTTCTCGTCCGCAAATCCGCTTTCGTCCTTGAAGCGCAGCCACTTGGCCGAGGCTTTGCTTCCAGCTGGTCGATCATACGCCAGATGCCGCTGTCCACAGCAGAGACCGACACATCGTACTGCTCGCTCACCGCCTGCAGGATTTCCTTGCGGATGGCCAGCTTCTGGCTGGTGCCGTACACCACGCCCACCGCACAGGAAAGATAGTTGCAGTTCACGTCCGGCAGCTGGATGCCCCAGCCCTCGTACAGTTCCTGACACTTGCGTTCCATGCGCTGGCTCTGCCGTCCCGGCAGGCGGTACAGCTCCCACAGCAGGTTCTTCAGTTCGGCATGGCCACATAGCAGATCCATCGCCCGATTCCAGACAAATGGCACTCGTATTCTGCCGCCTGCCTCATCAAACAGAACAACATTCGGTTTGGGATCCATGCTGCGGATATTCATTAAAAACTCCAGCCCGCTCATATCTTCCAGCTGGCTGCAGAGGATCACAACATCAAACTGACGGCCCTGACGCAGCTGTTCCAGCAGACGGCCGCCGTTCTGGAAGCAGGTGCACTCCAACGCAGGGCTTTGCTCCTGCAGGTAGTTCTTTTCCACCCGCAGCTCCTTGCGGTCGTAGCTTCCAAGGGCGATCTGCAGCGTTTTTGCTGTGTGCTCACTCTCCACGCAACGCGCCGCCTTTCTGCCTGAGCTGTTCTGTATCGGTCAGTTCTTCTACCACATCCTGCCAGATCTCCGGCTGGACGCCATTCTCACACAGATAGCGCAGGATCCGGTAGCAGAACTCTGGTGCAGCTGCAATGTAGCAGCTTTGCATGTACTGCCGGTTCCCGGTACGGCAAAGCGTCAGGCAGCAACCGTTTTCGTTGCCTGTATCCATTGAGTATACCAGCGTATATGCTTTCTGCAACCCGTCGATTGCCGAAAACTGACGGATCATAGGTGAAAATGTACGTTCCATAATTTTTCCTCCCTTGCTACAAGGTCCTGCGACGTTTTCAAGGCATTCCTTGTTTTTCTTATCTTATTTTAAAGAGCAGAGAGGGCTGGTTCAATCCTGAAAAAGCGTCTAAAAACATCAAAATCACATTCGTTGCATTTTTTGTCGTGTTTTTCTGCGCCGCGACACATTTTATTTTGTGCTTGCGGTTCATCGCAGATTTTTGCGTCGTATTGGCAGTGTAATTCTGCATTCGCGATGCTTTTCTGTTTTATCAGGATCTTCCGCTATTAAAATAGCACGACGGCGACGCAAATTCAACCTCCACGTCAATTTTTCCTTTATTTTCCTGTTTTTCTGCCTCAAAAGCCAAAAATACCGGTCCGGTCAAAATTTACGTTGAAATATACACAGTTTTTTCATATTATTTCGGTAAAATAGAAGTGTATAACGCCTTGCTGCGGGTCCTGTATCCGGGCAGTTTATTATAATGTACAGCGGCAGCGTTCCTGCGAGGATGCGCCGGAAAGGCTCACACATGCTCCAACTCAACCACATCAAGAAAGAATACAAAACCGGCGATCTGGTGCAGAAGGCACTGGATGATGTCAGCCTGAACCTGCGGGACAACGAATTCGTCGCCATTCTCGGCCCCAGCGGTTCCGGTAAGACCACCCTGCTGAACGTCATTGGCGGTCTGGACCGCTACGACAGCGGTGATCTGATCATCAACGGCATCTCCACCAAAAATATACCGACCGCGACTGGGACTCTTACCGCAACCACACCATTGGCTTTGTGTTCCAGAGCTATAACCTCATCCCGCACCAGACAGTGCTTTCCAATGTGGAGCTGGCGCTGACCATCTCCGGCATTTCCGGTGCCGAGCGCCGCAACCGGGCCACCAAGCGCTGGAGCAGGTAGGTCTGGGCGACCAGCTGCACAAGCACCCCAGCGAAATGTCCGGCGGCAGATGCAGCGTGTGGCCATTGCCCGCGCACTGGTCAACAACCCCGACATCCTGCTGGCCGACGAGCCGACCGGCGCACTGGACAGCGACACCAGCATTCAGGTGATGGAGCTGCTGAAGGAGGTGGCCAAAGACCGCCTTGTGGTCATGGTCACCCATAACCCGGAGCTTGCAGAGCAGTATGCTACCCGCATCGTCCGCCTGCGGGACGGCGTGATCCAATCGGACACCGCACCGTTTGCGCCGGATGATTCCGCTCAGGTGCCGCCGGTGCACAAAAATCTGGGCCGTTCTTCCATGTCGCCGCTCACCGCTCTCGCGCTGAGCTTCAACAACCTGCTCACCAAAAGACCCGCACCCTGCTCACCGCATTTGCGGGTTCCATCGGCATCATCGGCATTGCGCTCATCCTTTCGCTCTCGGCCGGTGTGAGCAATTATATCCAGGAGATGGAACGCTCCACCCTTTCGGAATATCCGCTGCAGATCTCGACCACCGGCGTAGACCTTGCCGCCCTGCTGGACCCGGGAAGCTACACCAGCGCCGTTGCCAACAACACCAATGTGGGCGCCACCAGCGCTTCTTCCACCCCGGAGGCATGGTCACAGTGCGCGAACTGCTGAGCCAGCTGACCGAGGATAATTCCTCCGTCAATGACCTTGCCTCCCTGAAAAATATCTGGACAGCGACGAGTGCACCATCTCGGAGGATGCTGCTTCCATCGAGTATTCCTACGGCATCGCACCGCTGATCTACCGCCAGAACAAGGACGGCACCGTGCGCCAGATCTTCCCGGACAGCAGCCTTTCTGCGCTGAACAACACCACCTCTGCCGCCGGCATCGTCTCTTCCATGACCAATCAGAGCGTGTTTACCGAGATGGCCGAAGAGCCTTCGCTGTACGAAGATCAGTACGATGTCAAGGCAGGCCGCTGGCCGGAAAGCTACAACGAGGCCGTTCTTGTGCTGAATTCGGATGGCAGCATCAGCGATTACGCTCTTTATATTCTGGGCATTGAGGACGACAGCGTGATGATGCGTTTTCTGCAGGAGTACGCAAAAAACAAGAACACACAGGCTCCCACCGGCTACGCACCTACCCCTACGATACCTTTGTGGGCCTGAAATATAAGATCGTTACCAGCTCGGACTATTACGTTTATGACGAAGAACGCCAAATCTGGCGCAACCGCTCCGACGATGAAGCGTATGTGGAGCAGCTTGTGGAAAACAGTCCGGATCTGACCATCGTGGGCGTGGTGCAGCCCCGCGCAGATGCCAGCTCCACCATTCTGCCCATAGGCGTTGCCTATACCCATGCACTCACCTACTACGCCATCGACCATGCAGCCGAAAGTGAAGTGGTAAAGCAGCAGCTTGCCGACCCGGAAGTGAACGTGCTGACCGGCGAGCGCTTTGATGCCGACCAGCGCGAAACCGATCTTGACATTTCTTCCCTGTTCTCGGTGGATACCGATATGCTGAAGGATGCCTTCCAGTTCGATGCAAGCAAGCTGCAGTTCGACCTGAGCGGTGCATTTGATCTGCAGGATGGCAGCTTTGACTTTTCCTCCATCCTTGATCCGTCCGCATTCCAGCTGGATCTGAGCGATCTGGACCTGAGCGACATCGACATGAGCGATGTGGAGCTTCCGGACATGGACGCGCTGGATCTGAGCCAGCTGTTTGCCGATATGGACCTGTCCGTCTCGGAGGATGCGCTGCAGAGCCTGATGAAGAAGATCATGAATGGCTATAAGCGCTATATCATCAGCAACGGCATCTTGAATCTGGATAAGATCGGTTTCTCTTCCTATATGGAGAGCGACCAGTTCAAGCAGCTTCTGTCCGAATCCATGGGCGACCTGCTTGACACCACCGGCCTGCAGGAGCAGTTCACCGCTTCGCTGCAGCAGAACCTGCAGGGCATCATGACGAGCTATCTGCAAAGCTACTCGGAACAGCTGAGCCAGAAGCTGGGCGATGCTCTGCAGACCAAACTCACCGCTGCCATTCAGACCCAGATGAGCACCGTGATGCAGCAGCTGATGACCCAGCTGACCACTCAGTTCAGCCAGCAGATCCAGTCCGCCATCCAGAACAACATCGCTCAGCTCAGCAGTCAGGTGGAAGATGCCCTGAAGATCGACCCCACCGTGTTCCAGAGTGCCGTGCAGGTGAACATGAGCACCGACGACCTTGTGGATCTGGTCAAGATGAACCTGCAGTCCAGCACCATCTCCTACAGCAGTGTTCTTGGTGCACTGGGCTATTCGGATTATGCAAAGCCCGGCAGCATCTGGATCTACCCCAAGAGCTTTGAGGCCAAGAACCGCATCGTGGACAGCCTGAACGCCTACAACGCCGCCATGCGTGCGCAGGGCGAAGAGGACAAGGTGATCGTATTCTCGGATACGGTCGGCACCCTGATGAGCGCCGTGACCAAGATCGTGGATATGGTCAGCAATGTGCTGGTGGCCTTTGTTGCCATCTCGCTGGCGGTTTCTTCCATCATGATCGGTGTCATCACCTATATCAGCGTGCTGGAACGCCGCAAGGAGATCGGTATTCTGCGTGCCATCGGTGCATCCAAGCACAATGTCTCCGAGGTGTTCAATGCCGAGACCTTCATTATCGGAATGTGCTCCGGCGTGATCGGCGTGGGCCTGTGCCTGCTGCTGCTGATCCCTGGCAACATGCTCATCCACTCCATTGCAGGAACCACCAGCGTCACCGCTGTGCTGCCGCCCAAGGCTGCACTGGTCCTGATCGTTCTGGCTACCCTGCTCACGATCCTTGGCGGTCTGATTCCCGCCCGCAGCGCAGCCAAGTGCAACCCCGTCACCGCCCTGCGTTCTGAGTAATTTTCTTTCTCGACAAGCAAAAGGAGTCGCTGCATCACGCAGCGGCTCCTTTTTGATGTCCGGTGCTTTATCTCAATTTCTCGTGTAATTCCTCATGCAGTTCCTCGCGCTCTTCCTTCAGTTCCTGCTTGAGAGTCCGGTCGATCTCCCGTGTCTCCTGCCGGATCTCAGCCAGATCCTTTTCGATCGCAGGGTTTTCTTCGATTTCTTCCCGGATGAACATGAGCGCAAAGCTTACCAGCAGCAGCCCGCAGGAGATCCAGATGGTCTTTCCTGCCAGCCGCGCTGCGCCCATGCTTCCAATACCGGCACCCACCGCGAACAACAGAATGATGCCAAAATAACGCATCATCCGGTCCTTAACTTTCGGTTCATGGGTCTTGCTCCAGATGCAGAATGCTTCCACACCGCTGCGCAGGTCACCAATGCACATGGTGCTGGCAAATGCATAGCCGTTCACCTTGCGGAACGCCTGCACCTGCATTGCGCAGGAGAAGGAAACGATGGCGTTTGCCAGCAGATTCTGCTCCTGCGGTAAAAAACCTACAATGAACAGCAGAAGCACTTCGCCCAGCACCACCAGCTGCCGCCAGTGAAGCCGCTGCATGTTGCAAAAGCTCTCCCGCATCTTTTCTGCCACCAGTACGCCCAGCGCAAAAGCACACAGAGGAACCAGATAGTGCAGCACCCGATCCCACTGACCATCCATGATGTTGGAACTCAGCAGCACGATGTTGCCGGTCTGTGCATTTGCAAACACCTTACCGCGGAACAGATACGTATAGGCATCCTGCAGCCCGCCCGAAAGCGAAAGGAACACCGCCGTCAGGAAGGACTCTGACATCTGCCCATGATGTTTTGTTTTCATATTACCTTTTCCCCTCTTTTCGTACCCTATTATAATATATTTTTACAGCTTGGTCCATATCAGTTTTACATATCCGGCATGTGTATTCCTGCACTCTGCCAGCGCCGAAAATACGGCCCGTGCCCGGCCCGCACTTTGCATTCCCTCACAGGTTGTGTTAGAATAAGAAAAAAGCTTTTCCAAAGGAGAACTTCCTTATGCCGAATATTGTCGAGATCACAGACCTTTCCGCACCGGAGCTGGATGTCTATGCCCGCCTGACGCAGGCGCAGCTGCGCAATCGTCTGGAACCGGAAAAAGGCATCTTTATTGCCGAAAGCCCCAAGGTGATTGCCCGCGCGCTGGATGCCGGATACACACCGCTCTCCCTGCTCATGGAGCGCAAACAGATCACCGGCCCGGCTGCCGATATCCTGACCCGTTGCGTGATGCCCCGGTGTACACAGCCGACCGCGAGACCCTTGCCAGCCTGACCGGCTTCGAGCTGACCCGCGGCGTGCTGTGCGCCTTCCGCCGCCCCGCTGCCG
>ENA-OQCS01000802-OQCS01000802.1-human-gut-metagenome-genome-assembly--contig:-NODE-802-length-17361-cov-1.971858_pt1 | contig 17361 bp, 19 predicted proteins | sample MGYA00242757_ERZ504575 | MGnify/ENA primary metagenome ERZ504575 (study PRJEB26092, sample SAMD00036297) | human gut metagenome | host: Homo sapiens | study: EMG produced TPA metagenomics assembly of...
AAGGCGATCTCTTTACGGCTTACTCCTAAGCGATATTCACCTATAGCTGCTAGGCGAATCTCCAAAGGATAAGGTTCACCCTTGCGACGAGTCAATGACTTCTCTTTTTTCATCTTTGTTGACTTTTTATGAAGTCAACCTATTTCAGGACGAGACATCCCTTACATGAAAATAAATTTTCACCCAAGGGGAACTTCTAAAACTATTAAAGATAAAGACCTGGAAGCGGTAGACTATTTCTGTATCAGCACCGTTGCATATGCAGCTATTCCCTCCTGTCGTCCGGTAAAGCCTAACTTCTCGGTTGTCGTCGCCTTGATGGAGATATCTTCTACATCCACTTGGAGGACGTCAGCCATCACCCGTTTCATTTCGGGAATATGTGGATTCAGTTTCGGACGTTCGGCGGCGACAGTCGCATCTATATTACCCAATGTATATCCGGCATCACGAAGCAATTCCATTGTATCGAACAACAGGATCTTGCTATCGATGTCCTTATATTCACCTGCCGTATCGGGGAAATGATAACCGATATCACGCATATTAGCTGCGCCCAACAGGGCATCACAAATAGCATGAATCAAGACATCCGCATCACTATGCCCTTGCAGGCCCATCGTATGCTCTATTTTCACTCCGCCCAGCCACAAATCACGCTCCGGAACCAATGCATGCACATCATATCCAAACCCAACCCGTACTTTCATCACTTTCAACTTTTAACTTTCACCTGAACAAGTTCTTGATCCCGTCCATATCAAAAGACAGGGAGAAACGAAGTGTCTGGTCCAACGGGTTCTGCGGAACCGTACTAACCAGATAAGCAGCATCCAACTGGAACACGCTCATACGGAAACCGGCACCTACAGAAAAGTATTTACGGTTACCGACATTCGCATTCTCGTAAAAGTAACCACCACGGACGAAAAACTGCTGGTTATAACTATACTCGGCTCCGACCGAAACCATGATCTCTTTCAGCAGGCCGTTAGGTGAATCGGTAAAAGACTTCAACATACCGGAAAGGCTTGACCATGATTTATAGTCGTCCACACGTGTCTGGAAGTCGGCATCGGTCTCACCTTCTTCTTTTTGCGGAGCATACGGAACCATGTATTTGTTCAGGTCCAGATAAACGCCGATCTGATTGTAGTCATCAATCGGATAAAGAAGACCGGTCCCTAACGTCAGCTTTGCCGGAAGGTACTGGTTCGTATTGCCCCCATCATACGAGATCTTACTCCCTATATTGGACAAGTTGAAACCAAAACTCCACAATGCCTCGCATTGCCCATCAGCACATATTTTTCCAGATAACCGGAGATATCGGCAGAAAAAGCATTGCCCGCATTGCTCTCTTCACTCCCGTCCGTTCCCATATCCGAACGGATGTAACGCAGGGTTACCGCCATTGAATAAGACTCGGACAACTTGCGGCTGTAAGCCACATCGAACGCCATCTCGTATGGGTTCATCCCTATAGGAATATCCCCGATATTCTCCCATATCCTAACTTCACCTAATGAAAATAACGCAAAGAAGCGCTGATAGCCTGCAAATCGCTATTTCCCAACTTGTAGTAACCGGTCATGTTCACCAAAGCCACATCATTGACCAATTTACGCAACCACGGTGTGTAGGACAAACTGACTCCCGCCTTACTCCCCATAAAAGCGTATTTGGCAGCGTTCCAATACTGCGAATTGATGTCCGGCAAAGTCGCCGCACCCATGTCTCCCATACCGCCACCTCGTGCATCCGGAGCGATATTCAGCGAAGAACCGCCATTTGGAGCAAAGAAGGGTTCTCCACTTGTCCCCAGGTTGTCGCAACCGAAGCGAAGAAGTTAAGTATTATAACGAGTACACCGATTCTTAATTTACTTATCATATGTCTATTCTTAATTATTTTCCGATTCAGCAGGGACGATTCACGAACTGTTCCTACTGCATTATAAACTGAATAATCCGAACTTATTGTATGCTCAAATAAAATTCCTACTTTTGTCTTTTGAGTATGAAAGATATACAATCGACAGGCAAAGTTAAAGCATTATTTCTTCTGATGCGTCCTTCCCAGTGGGTAAAAAACATCATATTGTTCCTTCCCATGTTTTTTGCACAAGAGATAGGAGATCCGGACAGGTTATGGAATGTTGCAATCCTGTTTGCCGGTTTCTGCCTGCTTACCAGCGGTGTATATGTTTTCAACGACTTGATGGACGCGGGTGAAGACCGCCTGCATCCAGTCAAACGATTCCGTCCGATTGCCTCCCGGAAAGTTTCTCCAATGGCAGCCCTTGTCTTCATGTTCCTGCTATATGGGACAAGTGCATTATGTTTCAGCTTCATGCATACGAGCAACAACCAGATCTGGTTGTTGTCAGGAGGATATATCCTCCTGAACTTAGCCTATACGCTTTACCTCAAACAAATACAGATCATAGATGCCATGATCGTCGCCTGTGGCTTCATTATCCGGCTTGAAGCGGGAGCTGCCGCCGGAGAGATAGAACTTTCGCACTGGCTGATTATCATGACATTCATCCTCTCCCTGTTCCTCGCTTTTGCCAAGCGCCGGGACGATTTGCTCAATTTCATGGAGACCGGACAGATTTCACGTAAGAATATTACCGGATATACGATCGACTACCTGAACGTGATCCTGTCGTTTCTCTCTTCCATCATAGCCGTGACTTACATATTATATACGCTTTCGCCCGAAGTGACGTCGAGGAGCAGCGAATACCTGTATGCCACAGTTCCTTTCGTACTGGCAGGCATCATGCGCTATCTGCAAATCATCCTGGTGGAGAAGAGCAATTGCAACCCGACCGACATCCTCTTACAGGACCGTACTTTGCAGTTGACCGTGGCCGGCTGGTTTATCGTATTCGCTTTACTTATTTATTGATATGGCAATCGCAATATTCGACTTCGACGGAACCATCATTTCCCGCGACTCTTTGCCGGATTTTCTGATTCAGGCTTGTGGACGGAAGGCTTTCCTCCTGCGGCTCCCTGGATTATCCTGCTGAAAGGAGCAGCCTTAACGGGCATTCTCTCCACGCACCGGGCCAAAGAGCTTGTGATCTCCTCTTTCCTGCGAGGAATGAAGACGGAGGATTTCCAACAGGCTTGTCTCGAATATGCCTCCCGTATACCGGCTTCGTCTATCCTGCGCCTTGGAAGAAATACGCAGGCATCAGGAAGAAGGAAACAAGATCGCCATTATCAGCGCGTCCATGCCCGACTGGATACGCCCCTGGGCACAAACTGTCGGAATCCGGTTCGTGGAAGGAACAGGGCTGGAAGTTAGGGAGCAGACTTTGACCGGGCGTTTTTCCACGCCCAACTGTAAAGGAGGTGAGAAGGTACGCAGCTCCGCCGGCTATATCCGGATTTCGCCTCCGAGACGCTGCATGTATATGGCGACAGTTCCGGCGACAAAGAACTGCTCGCCCTTGCAGATGTCCCCCATTATAAACCATTCAACAATAAATAAACATATACTATGATGCCATCCTGCCTGTCTATCCTGTTTCGCGCTCTCCGGATCGAGTGGAGAGAGACTAAGCGCACGTTATTTCCGACGACTCCGATAGAAACCGGGCTTTTCCTTTTCTTCTTCCTTCTTTACGGGTGTATCGGTTACCGGATGCTCTTTCATACGGAACTGATCGATGTACACGGGGGAGCGGGAAGTTACTTGGGCTATGACAATCTATTCCATCTCCACACGCGCGGAGGAGCATTCGACATCAGCATCCTTTTTCGGCATCTTCCATTGTGAAACACTGTTTGACAATCCTGTTGACAACCCTGTTCAAAGAGAAAACTTCCGGTATTATTTGCCTGACACTGATGAACCTGTTGATAACCGGCGGACTGGTCCTGATCTATCGTTACCTGAAGCAGATCGTCCGGATCTCTTCCCGGCGGGCACTGTTACTGACAGGGTTCACGGGATGCTTTTTCACGACTGTTGTCTTATCATTCACCACAGAATCTTATCCGTTCTCCTTTTTCCTGCTCGTCTTCTCACTATTAATGCTTTCCAGGGAATACATGCAGACCGGATATATAAAAGGCCGGACGATCCTCTTTCTCTCTTTCCTTTGTGGAGGAATAACAATCACCAACGCAGCCAAACCGACAATGGCCCTGTTCCTGAATAAAGCACCGTTCTGGCGTAAAATACGGACAGGATTCAAAGTCATGCTGCCATTTATCATTTGCGTAGCTGCCGTCATGGGCTTTTACACCCTCAAAGCGAAACTGTTCAACCCGGAAGGCCCGTCTCCTATCGAAACGACCGGGCAACTCGGACAGTATTTTATCCACGACGAGACATTCGGTAAACAAGCACTGGTCGATTTCTGGGGCAATACGATTATAAGCACGCCTCTCACACAACAGTTAGTCGGGAAAGAGGTCGTATTGCGTCCCAGCGAATACCTGCACAGTTGGAACAATGCCGTAATCATGTTTCTGTTGTTTTTAGTCGTGGCCTCGGCTTTGCTCAACCTGAAAAACAAATATGTACAACTGCTACTTATGTACCTGAGTATCGATTTCGTGATCCACTTTATCATCCGCTATGGGATGAACGAGGCGATCCTGTTCGGTGGGCATTGGATGTTTGCAATCCCGATCCTGCTGGGCTGGCTATACACACGATTGCCGGTCCGCATGTACCGGATACTGGACTGGGTTATTATCGGATTCTTTGTCCTGACTGCAACGATAAACACGATGGAGTTTATGCGTTCCTTCTTATTCGCCTAAATGATGAATTTCCTTGCTTTTGTCGCGTCTTTGGAATTATCGGTACTGATAGCTGCCCGGTAGATATAAACACCGGGACGCATACGGGCACCACCGGATGTCAGATCCCAGGAAACCGTATAGTTTTCGAACAGACCAGACGTTCCACTTTCTTCATGTTTCCAAAGTTGTCGGCCTGCCAGATCGTAGACCATAATGCCCACTCGCATCCGACTTTCGGGACGGTTGTGCATAAGATGGAAAGTCACTTGCTCACGGGCGATACCCGGTGTTGCGATCACATCGAACAGGAAGGGTTTCAGTCCCTCGACCACTTCAAAAGTAAATGTCCGCACAGTCGAGTTATTCAAGATATCCCACACCCAGAACTCCGCCGTATGTTTACCCGGCTCAAGCGCCGGATCGGGAACTTCACGATACCGTCCCATCTTCGCCAAGTAACAGTTCGTAATAACTGTTCAGGTTATAGCTCAGGACGGTCGATTCGTCTATTACCAGCATCATATCATGCCCGACACTGCTTCCCGTGATATTCACTCCGCTCTTATCCCATAACTCAGCGACAAAATAGGGAGTCGTGTTCACCTGGCCGCCATCCACAAATGTCGTATCATTCAGGTAAAGGGCACGGATTTCCGGACCGATCGTATCGGTTTCCGCCGTGTCGGAAGTTCCTCCGACAATGAAATTGTCGAAATTACCCTGTGCCTCATTGCCACTTTCCGTATCGACGGCATAGAGATTCATTTTCCCCTGCAAATTAGAATAGGAAATATCCTTCGGAACCGTAAAAGTAAAGCTGAACTTTCCGTTGCGCACGGAGTCATTCCCTATAAAAATCGTATTCGGATAGTCGGTGAATGTGAAAGCCGGACTGTCATCCTGATTGTTATTCTTCAAGCATGTGACGGTCATTTTGCTGTCTTTCACTGTCGGATTTACGATACCGGTAAAATCGGTTGCCAACTGTCCTGAAACATCCAACACCTCACCTTCAGCCGTGATCTTTTCCAAAGCTTTGAAAGAAACCGGGTTTTCCCCTACCGGCTGTCCATTTATCGCCGTCACTTTCATTCCATATTCCGGATAAGCCAGTTTGACAGCTGGATCTCCGATCAGACAAAATCCCATCTTCACCCGGTTCGTGTTATAACTTCCAGACGCGACTAAGGAACGCTTCATGGCTTTCATTGCATCTCCCAAACTACGCTTACGCCCGTTTACCTTGGAAAAAAGATTATGTAACAAATGACTGTCTATATAAGCATTATCAGGCCGATAGGCAACACGCACCGTCGTGAACAAAGCGATTCCACCGCTTTTGGCATTCAAAAAGACATCCTCTCCTGCCGATGTCTCCACATTGTCGAAACGAGTAAAATCACAGGTGGCAGTCACCCATACAGGCAGACAAGGATAGGTATACTGGGCGATATCCGTTTGCGTCACGACCTTCTCATCACTGAGTGCAGTAGTTCCCCCGTGCCCCGTATAATTGAACAACAAAAGACCGTCTTTTAAGAGCTTTTGCAAATTAGCCCGCACATCCGGATAACTTCCAGCTGTCTTATCCTTTTTATACGCGTCATAATATAATTTATGTATCATCAATTCAGGATGATCCCGATTAAGATGATCCGCCAACGAGTCTGCCTCCTCCATGTGTCCGATCGTAAAACGGTCGGCGTTATTTCCATCATCCGCCATAAAACAGAGATTGTTTTTCCAAGCGCCCGTATTTTTATTTTCAATGTAAGAGATCACCTTATCAACAGCGTTGGTTGCCTGGGCAACAGTACGTACGGGGAAACGTCCGATACCGATGTCTACCTTTGTTCATAAATCTCCTCCCCGTTATTTGCATCATCCAAAAAGCCGAAATAATCGTCCACGACATAAGAATACTGATTCAACGACTCTTCCGTCTGATACGTCAGCAGCATATTGCTCATATCCACCGATTTCCAGGCGGAAGTCAATTTACGGTTGTCGAACGAGCCATCGCCGAACAGCAGTAATATTTAGGAGCATCAGCTTCCGAAGTCTGCCGGTCGTAGAACATCTTCATAAAACGGCGATAAGCAGTTGCATCCGGTGTACCGCTGGAAAACTCGTTATAAATTGATTCTGGCGTCACCACCCGGACCGTCAGGTTATCCTTTGTCCGATGCGCTTCCGCCAAACGTTCTGCCTGCGTGGTAAAATTAGGCTGGGCAATAATGATCATATCTTGCTGTGGCAAAGCATGCAGATTCTGATTCGCCACCTCGCCGACCGTCACGGGAGCTTTTATCTGTGAGGTTTTACTACGACAAACTCCCTCAAGGAGCGGAAGCAGGAATCGAAAAAGACAACTCTGTCCCGTTCAGAGACGTTTCCATCTGTTGCGGATTTACACCGTCGGTCACATCAAAAACCAGCGTACTGGCATCGGCTCCCTGAATCACAAAGCGGGAAGCATTGCCTCTTGCCGAGAGGCTGCGGAAGAATGTATAATTGTCATATACTTTCAATTGCCTCTTCATCTGCAGACGGAAATAGTTCAAGTGCACATTCTTATGTCCGGTCGTACTGTATCCGATGTTGACCTTTACAGTCTCACCTTTATCAGCCGTCCAAGCTCTTTCGCGATACAGTTCCCGTGCCACTTCGTATTCGTCCGACGGGACAGACACGGAACCGGATATTAAAGCGTTTCCATCGACATTCATAGTAATCGTTCCGTTGCCACGGGAGATAAAAGACAGAGTGGCTTTTCCCTCGTCGTTCGTAATACCCGGAACCGATATCGTGAAATCACGGGATAAAGTAGAAGTAAACGATTCCCCATACAGTTCACGCCCGGAACTGTTCACCGATACCAACTCTTCTTCGTGCAAACATAGTCATCGAAAGTTGTCACTTGCAAAGTGGCTCCAGCAGCAGATGCAGCCTTCTCCATCGTACGCCCGGCTGTTTCTTTCTCGGTCACGAAATAATATCCGTAATTGGAATAGGGGTTGTTGGTGTGGATAAAGGACTTATCAGAAGTAGAATATTCCCATTTGCGCGGCCCTTTCCCATAAAACAACAGATAATCCGCACTCCTCCATACGGCTACCTCAGGGACATCATCAATATAGGTAGTAGAGAAATCTTCATCCAAAGGCCATCCTCCGTAGCCATAGACAGCTACTTTATCCAAATTGGAAAAGCCCATCTTTTTCAGATCGGCAGCCGTCAGTTTGTAAATACCATCTTCCGCCACTTGTATCTTCACCCATTTCCCGGAGTTCAATACCGACTCGGAGGCATATCGGCTACTATCCGCCCAAGCAGAAGTGAGCAGACCGAATACAAACAGCAAGGCACATAAGATTCTCTTCATACGTTTTTTCCGTGTTATCTCACAAAGAAATCCAGCAGCTTCTGCTCGCCGATATATCCCTGCAAGTGGTCGTCTATCTTGACCGGCCCCACGCCTACCGGGGTTCCGGTGTAGATCAGATCACCTATCTTCAACGTAAAGAAACGGCTCACATAGGCAATGATCTTGTCGACCGGGAAAAGCATATCCTGTGTATTTCCCTCCTGGACGGTCTTGCCGTTAATATCCAGATGGAAAGGAATGTGGTTCACATCTCCCACACGCTCCAGTGGGACGAATGTCCCAAGAACAGCCGAATTATCGAACGCCTTGCTGATTTCCCAAGGCAGACCTTGCGCACGCAGCTTGTTTTGCAAATCGCGGGCTGTAAAGTCAATCCCTACCGTCACCTCGTTATAGTAACGATAGGCGAAACGTTCGGCAATGTTTTTTCCCAGCCGGTCTATCTTCACGACGATCTCCGTTTCGTAATGAATCTCCGAAGAGAAATCAGGAATGAAGAACGGTTTGCCGTCTTTCAGTAACGAAGAGTCGGACTTCATAAAGATAGTAGGCTCCGATAATTTTAACGAATGATGCAGCTCTTTATTGTGAGCAGCATAATTCATTCCTACGGCTATTATTTTCATATATCAGTGATTGATTGAATTCAAGCGGTTGAACATCACAGCAAGATGGGCATACATAGAGGTATTTTGCACCACGATATCTTCCGGCACACGGATACGGAACGGGGTAAAGTTCCACAAAGCCTTGATTCCTCCGGCGATAATCAATTCGGTCACTTCCTGCGCCTTGTCGACAGGGACGGTAATCACTCCGATCGTCGCTCCGTATTCCTTCTGCTTGGCAGGAAAATCATCCATGTGGTAGACCGGTATCCCGTTAATCTCGGTTCCGGCCAATTCCCGACGGACATCGAAGCCTCCAACAATCTCCAATCCGTATTGTTTCAGACCGGAATCCTGCAACAAGGCGGCTCCCAAGCTACCGACACCGAACAAGAATGCTTTATGCTGCGCCGTAAAACCTAAGAAATCCTCCAACACATCCACCAGCGTACTGATTTCATAGCCGACACGTGTCTTCCCTGAAATATTCACAAAAGAGAGGTCTTTCGCCACCTGACTGGGGTCCACATTAATTTCTTTGGCAATCTGAGTAGATGATACGAAAGCTTCCCCTCTTCCTTTCATCAGTTTCAAAAAGGCAAGATACCACGGCAACCTCCTAAGGGTCGGCTCCGGCACTTTCCAGATTTGTTTCATTTCATCGTTAGCCATTGTTCAATCTTTATTAATGTAGCTCACAAAAGTACAATTTTTTTCTTTGGGAATAGAAAAATAGAACACGCTCTTTTCATAAAGCGTCCATCTGTTTTCGCCACCGATACGGACGATAACTATATAAATGTTCTTGCAAAACCAACCATCATACTATCATAATCGCCCGTATATTACTTTAAAACAACTCGTTACAGCATGATAGTTACCATTTTACACTATTATTCATCTATCATAACCATCATAGTGAAAAACGATAACATACTGTATGTCAATTATACAATAAAAACAGAGACCGTCCGGGAATAGGTGCAGAACAGGTTAAAATAGCTTCATTTTTCATCAAGACAAGCTTTTCTTTTGCCAAAAACGGCTTGAATAGCTGCTTGAGACCCGGGTGTAAGAGCCACGGACATCCGGGTGTGGAAGAGGTGCAGATCCGGGTCTGTGCGAAGCTCTTCCGGGGATGTGGGGATGTTTATCTGCCATGTTGAGGACACTTTTATGCCCTGTTTTTGCATCTTATCCGGCGAAAAGAGCGTTTTTTGTGCCAAATAATCTCGTTTCTGTCGATAGTCATTTTGGCCTATATAAATATAAGCAGCTCATTATCGGTTACATAAATAAACTATTAAATAAAAAGCATGATAGATGCATGATGGTAGAATGATAGTAGAAAACAACTACTATCATGCTTTAACATATTGTGAAACAACAGCTAACAACCAGCCATGATAGTATGATAGTTGGTTTGCAAATTTTTATAGAGAAAAAAGAGATGGCCTTGGATAGCAATTTTTGGTGCGGTTGCCCTGAAAACATACAGAATCAATGCTTTTTTTTAACAAAAGCCTCCCCGATATTGCTACCGGAGAGGCTTCATTTTGTGTCTGCCTTTTCTCTTCACAGGGATAATGGCAGATGAACTTTTTTTAATTTTTACTTTAGTATTAATATTACCGCCTGTTCACCCATCACGGGATAATTAGCTTGAAAGCTGCACGGTAAAATTTAGAATTATTTGATTTATAAAATCTTATTCTTTTTCAGAGCAGAGATACGATTGCTCGTATCCCTACCTGATGATGAATTTTCTATTATTACTTAACGATAGCCTTAACAGCTCTTCGCCTTCAACAGCTACTACAACTACACCCTGAGGAGCAGCAATTACAGCATTGTCAGAAGTGATAACTGTGTTAGCTACTGTCTGGCCAAGGATGTTAGAAACAACAACCTTCTTACCGGCAGCATTAGCGATTGTTACCTGACCTACACCAGCGATAACTGTTACTTCAGAAGTTGCGATTTCTTCGTTGTCTGTCGGCTTTTCATCTGTTACCTCAGAGTTGAAGATTTCAGCTTGACGAGCGGCTTCTGCATATGAAACATTCACAATTACAGGAACACCATTCTGGATTTTAATCCAACCGCCTTTACCTGTCGGAGCGATACCACCTTCGAATTCTTCATTCTTGTTATTCCAAGATTCAGATTCGATCAAGAAGTTATTGTTTTCATCGGTCAACAGACGGAAAGAGAATGCAGCAGGATTATGCTTGTTGCCAGCCAAGTCGATTGTATCAGCAGCAGTCGGTTTCGGAGTATGATAATCAAGCTATCACCCATATGACGAGCCTGTACGAAAGCAAGTCTCTTATAAGTCTGGTTCCAAGTGTACTTGTCTTTATTAGCCGTATTGTCATACTTCTTAACAGAGTCGATCAAGTTGATCAGGTAACGACCTTCCGTATAACCACGAGTTACTTTAGAGTGATCGCAATCTAACTTACCGCAAACATCACAAATTGTAGTATCTCCTTCCACGATAGATGGACCAACAGCGATCAAATACTGAGGCATCAACGTATTTCTGTTTACATAAGCAGTATCTACATACATAGCTGCATTTACATTGTCACCCTTACCTTCAACGCCTAAGAAACCAGTGCCTTTACCAGCAGAATATTTGCTATTGAATCTTCATACAGATATTCTTTTCAGTAGAATTGATGCGGTAAGAATTCATGACATTAGGAGCATCATTGCATTTTCTTCCAAATCAGCCACATTGAAACGACGATACAGCGGAGATTCGTTGTGAGCGATAGCGAAAGCTGATACACGAACTTCCTGACCATCGTTATCTACGCTATTCTGAGTCAAATCCAATGTATTGTCATCAACAGAGACTTTTCTTGAAGCATAAGCAGAAGATTTAAAATCATGTGTTACTTCTACCCATTCATTATCCAAGTTCAACTCGTAAGTTTTTATTAGATGGTCTTTAACTAATGTTCCGGTATGCTTTTTGTTTTTATCGTAAGTATCGATAAGATTAGCTTGAATCAAAGCATAATAGCAACCTTCAACTTCATTGTTTTCTTTCAAGAAGAATACATCAGCACCATCATCTTCTGTAGTCACATATTTCTTCAAATCAGAATCATAACGCAAATACAGGTTATCTTTATCCAACTTCTGTGCATCACGAACTTTGATTCTATATACATCACGAACCAATTTGGCTACGCCGGTAATTGCAGCCTGAGAACCATAAGAATCCTCCTTAACTACTTTTTCCAACTGGAACCAAGCCTTACCACCCTTTTCATCAACACGTACAATTGAATCCTTTCCTTCCGGAACATTCAAATAAGTATCCATATTCAAACCATGCAGATAGTTGAAAGAGTAAACGCGAGCAGCACATTCTTCATCTGTAAGATGTTTGTATCCTAAATACTTATCTGCTGCAATTTCTGCATCCACCTTTACAAACTGCAATGTATCGATAGAACCGTAGTTATAGAAGAACACAGCATCGCTACCTTCAACCTTGTACAACTGTCCAGCCATATATGAATTCATATCCTGGAATTCACGGTTCGTCACCTTAACGGCAGCAGTGGAAGTATTACCCTGTTTTCTAACGATCCAATGAGTTGCCGGCATGTGTTCGAAACGCTCATTACGCTCTTCCAGCTCCCAAGTAAATTTACCGTTTAACTTAGCAATCTTATAAGCGCCATTCAAATTTTTCTCCCAAGGTTTGTTTGTATTGAGTTTAATCATATAAACACCACTTTCCAAAGTTGTCGGGATATACTTGGATGCAGAAAGATCCGTATAGATACGAGTATTCACTTCAGCTTTTTTACCTAATGTCAACTCACGAACCTTTGTCAATTCTGCTAAACGAACATAACGACCATCACCTTTATCACTGCCATAATTATTCAACTCAGTCCACCAAGAGCCATTAGTGCCTTGAGCATCAGACTTATCATAATAACTATCAACTTTAATTGACATACTGTCGGCTGTTGGATCATAAGTAATCTAAACATATATGAACCACGTAACGTTTAGCATCATCGAAGGCTGCATGTGTAAAACTGATCAACTTTCTGTTATTTTCAGTTCCCTTGATATAAGCTGTATCAACAACAATATATCCCTGAGCTTTAGCTTTTCCAACCTCTACGCCTTTGGCTTTCAAATACACATTTGTTCCTCCTTTAATTTCTTCAGCCTGCAATTCTGTTTTCGTAAAGATATTGTCGTAAGTATTTTCAACTACATCCGGATCAAAATTCAGAGAGAACCATCCATTTTTATCAGGGTTAGAACGAAGATTCGTGTTCAAATCTTCAGCAGTCAAAACCACTTCATTAGCTTTGTAAGGCTGAATCTTAAATGCTTGACTCTTCATGTCTTCTGTTGTAGCCTTCAACAAAACCAACTCACCACCATCTGCTTTATGGATAAAAGCAACAGAGTCAGAACCGGCCTTGAAATAAGTCATCAAAGGAGCAGCCGTTGTAATTTCATGCGCATTCAAACCATTATACCAATCATTTGAATAGCCAGCATTCAATTTAAGCTGATATCCAGTAGGAAGAGCGTCACCACATTTAACGGCTTTAGAAAGATCAAGGGCGAAAGGAATGCCTGTACTCTTATTGATAAACACAAACTTAGGTGTAGCACCTTGTACACCTTCTTGGACTTCTACTGTCCATAAAGCTTTGTTTACACTTTCCAAGCCAGAAATAGCATTGGCATCAGCAAACTTCAAAGTATAGCCGTTAACCATATCGCCAACAACAGTAATGAAATCAGTTCCATTACCCAACAGATAAGAACTTCCCGACTTGTATTCTCCGGAAGGATTTGTCTGTGCTCCCGCAGATACAGATGCAGCCAACATAACGCTAGCCACCAGAGTAGAAAACTTTTTGTTCATAATCTAATAATTTAATTAATAATACTATATATAATGAAATTCAGTTCTATAAATCCCTCTTTGAGATCATCCTATAAAATGACTAATGAAAACGTACGTTTTTTTTTAGTCATTTTGGGGGAGGGTTTAAATGGTTTGTGATAAAAAGGTGGTTTTTCGTACATGTTAAGCTATCTAATTGATAAGAAAGAATATAGAAAAAGAAAAATCTTTGAGGAAAGAATTGCAGGTTCAAAAAGTATATGTATTTTTGTAGCTGAAAAATGACGAATTTAAACGTACGTTTTTTTGTCATTTTGAAAAAGCCTCCTATCTTATTTATTCCCAATAATATACAAGCAAAAGCAGGACAAAAGCTACCCCTAAAAACAGGCAGAAAATGTACTTTCCACCAGTAGATAAAAGACTTTACTATATATATTGTAATCAATTGTTTAGAGACATTTTCCGGCAAGCCCCGACCTGTCCCTTTTTTGCACTTTTCCAAAAAGGAGGGTAAACCCCACAGAGGAACCGGCAAAGCCGGATATTTATTCATCCGTCTGCTGAAGCAGACAGCAAAAGACAGTGCTTTATATCTTATCCATTCTTCAACACATCGTCCTTGTCCGGTGCACTGGGTTCGGGTGTAGATTCGGGGTTGAAGGGGTTGAAGTAGTAGATGCCTTTTTCACCGAGGAATTGCAGGAAGTAAGGGAGCTTCTGCATAAAGAGGCTGCATTCCTTCGACTTGGCAGGAGTCCAGGCGGATTCGGCGACAGCTACCAGGCGGGGGAAAGTCATATAGTCCAGACGCTTGGCATCAGCGACCCGTTCCGTCCAAAGGGAGAACTGGAGGCCCATCACCTGGTCTTCATAATCGCGTGTCAGATGGATGATCGGTTCAGGGAAACGGTAGATGTCCTCGATCGTGTTGTAACCGCCCCACACACGGCCCACCTTATGGCCGCCGTACTGGATGAAATCGGCATACAACGGACGACGCGGGGTCATAATCACCCGGTAGCCATTTTCGAGCGCTTTCACCAACTGGTGTTTGCGGTCGTGACGCCACCACATGATGACAGCCTTGTCGGGAGAGACACCGGCATCGATCATCTCGTCCCAGCCGATCATGGTCTTGCCCTTGGAGGCGACAATATCGGCGGCACGGCGGATGAAATACTGTTCAAGGCCCGTTTCGTTACCTAAGTTCTTATCTTTGATGAACTGCTGGATTTCGGGATCGGTGAACCAGCTCTGGTTGCCGTAGTGCACCTCGTCACCTCCGATATGGATATAGGGAGACGGGAACAGGCGACGATCTCGTCGAGCACGTTGCTAATAAACTCAAACGTCTCTTCCTTGCAGGGATGGAACGTGAAATGTTGCCATTTGCCCTCGCCTCCACCGGAGATTTCAGGATAGGAACGGCAGACAGCAGTAGCATGGCCCGGCATGTCGAATTCGGGAACGACCATGATGTGGCGATCGGCTGCATAGGCAACGATCTCCTTGATCTCTTCCTGGGTGTAGAACGTAGCGGGCACTTTCGGGTCGTGCCAGTTGCCGACAGCCCCTTCGGTGGTCAGCTTCGGATAACGCTTGATCTCGATGCGCCAGCCCGGTTCGTCGGTCAGGTGCCAGTGGAAGACGTTCAGGCGAAGGGACGCCATGATATCCAGATATTGTTTTACCTTCTCTTTGCCGAAGAAGTGGCGGCTCTCGTCGAGCATGAAACCGCGCCAGCCGTAGCGGGGCTGATCTTGTATCTTACAGGCACGCACGTTACCTTTGCCGAAACGGGAAAGTTGCAGAAGGGCTTCCTTCGCATAGAACAGGCCGGCTTCGGAAGAGGCTTGCAGCAGGATGCTGTTCGGTTCGACGACAAGCGTATAGGCTTCATCGGCCATCTTGCAATCGTTTGTCAGTTCCAGACGGATGGTTCCGCCGGCGGGTGACGATTGCAAACCGGCTTCTTTCAACTCGGCCGGCAGGGCGGCGGCTAACTTGTCGGCATACCCGCCATTGCCTTGTACCTGGAGATTCTTTCCGATAACGAAAGAGCCTTTCCTGTTCTGCACTTTTGCGGGTGTCGGGAACAAAGGTTGTTGTGCCATCATCGGCAACACAAATAGAAATAGTAATGTGCTTAAATAAATTAGTTTCTTCATGGCATATTTATATTTAATCATTTCCTTACAGGGATATTCCTCTTTTACCGGGGGATTAATCCCCCGGCAAGGGGTAGCAAATATATGAAAATTTCATATCTTTAGCCACAAAATTAAAGACAATGCCATGAATAGACTAATTATCCTTCTTATTGTACTTATCTGTTACGGGAACAGCCTTCGGGCCCAGGAAATCGAATACTCCCGACCGGTCAACACTCCTGAAAGTTGTACAAGCATCCTGGTCGGCAAGAAAGCATCGGCCGACGGTTCGGTCATGACCAGTCACACCTGCGACGGGAACTATCGCACCTGGATGGAGATCGTCCCGGCGGCACGCTACGAGCGCGACACGACAGTCGCCATCTATAACGGCCGCATGCACACCGAATATCCTGCCGACCGCACGAATATGGAATTGAAAGGAACGATACCGGAAGCCCGCTCGACCTACCAGTTCCTGAACACCTCCTATCCTTGCCTCAACGAAAAACAGTTGGGTATCGGCGAAACGACCATCTCCGGGCGCAAAGAGCTGCAAAACAAAAAAGGTATGTTCATGATCGAAGAACTGGAAAAGATCGCCTTGCAACGTTGCACGACGGCACGCGAAGCATCCGGCTGATCGGACAATTGGTTGCCGAATACGGATACGGGGATTCGGGGGAATGCCTGACGATCGCGACCCGAATGAGGTCTGGCATTTCGAGGTGTTCGGCGAGGGGCCGGACAAGATCGGGGGTGTATGGGCGGCTGTCCGCATCCCGGACGATCATGTGGGGGTGTCGGCCAATATCTCGCGTATCTCGACGCTCGACCTGAAGGACAGGGATAACTATATGGCTTCCGAAAACGTATTTTCTGTTGCTAAGAAGATGGGCTTCTGGGACGCAAGGAGCCGTTCAAGTTCTGGAAAGCCTACAGCGGGGGTAACTATTTCGGCGAACCGAAGGCATTCAGCATCCGCGAGTATTTCATTCTAAATGCGCTTGCCCCTTCCCTCCAGCTGTCGTACGACTCGGAAGAGCTGCCGATCAGCGTGAAGCCGGACAAGCCGGTTGCCGTAACGGATGTGATAGCATTGCTACGCCAGACGTATGAAGGGACGGAATGGGACATGACGAAGAATCTAAAAGTGGCTGTCAAGAACAAGGAGACGAAGGAAACGGATACGATCACAAGTCCGGCGGCTAACCCTGGATGGGAACAGATATGCTGAATATGCTGAACGGCGTGAAGGAAGGGACGGTGACACGCAATCGCTTAGTGGCGGTTCCGCAATGTTCCTACTCGCACGTGATACAGCTGCGCAGCTGGTTGCCGGATGCAGTGGGCGGCGTTGCCTGGCTGTCGTTCGACAATCCGGGGCAGAGCCGCGTATCCCGATCTTCTCCGGAACGACCGACCTGCCGGCTGCTTTCGGTATCTGCGGACAACACCGCCACCGTGAAGATGCCATCGTCTGGAAATACCGGACGGCAAACAAACTGGCTACGGTCCGCTGGGGATTGACCAAAGA
>ENA-OQCS01000803-OQCS01000803.1-human-gut-metagenome-genome-assembly--contig:-NODE-803-length-17361-cov-1.957004_pt1 | contig 17361 bp, 24 predicted proteins | sample MGYA00242757_ERZ504575 | MGnify/ENA primary metagenome ERZ504575 (study PRJEB26092, sample SAMD00036297) | human gut metagenome | host: Homo sapiens | study: EMG produced TPA metagenomics assembly of...
AATTGATGATACAGAAACGACAATGCGAAATAGTTCATGATTCTGTAAAAGGCTCATATATAGACTATCCATACACTTCTCATTCTGTATCAATCTATGGCGTTCGTCCCGATACGGATAGGATGATTAGAAAGTGGAAATCGGAGATAATAGCGCTTGAAGCCAAAAAAGAAGAAGTTTGCAACTATGTAGATGCGATTAAGAATAGTAGAATCCAAACCATCATGTTTTATCACGTTTTGAATGGTATGGATTGGGATGAGGTTGCTGCCGCAATGGGCCATCATGATTCAAAAGACGCTTTACGCATGGCCTATACCCGTGAAACAAAAAAATTAAAATAAATTTTCGTAAGCGTTCGTTTTGTTCACAATGTTCGATTTGTTCGTTTATAATGAATAATGGAGAACGTGTAAAACGCACTCCCTTTCACCTCTTTCTCCTTCGCCGCCTTTCCCCGGGGCGGTAATACCGGGGAACTATTGCAAAGGAGATTATTATGGAAAAATTAACATATTACCAAGTTAATAAACTCTGTAAATTGAAGCCGCAAGGAATCGTTACTATCAAATACCATGCGGGAGGAGAAACAATCCCGGTTCAACTTAAAACTCAACTGAGCCTTGTGGAAACTTCCGCCTTTGTGGATTATGTTATCCTGGGGTCCTTCACAGATGATGGCGACTATAATCCTGAATATCAGGAGTTGATGATATTCGGCGCAGTTCTAAGATTTTTAAGCAATGTTCCGTTGCCTGAAACGGAAGACTACGAGGGTGAAGAGAGGCTGATCGACCTTGCAACACTGCATGAATTGATGAATTCGACAGACCTGCTCACCCGCATCCGCGCCATGTATAATTCCGAGGACGAAGACGAACGCCGGCTCTGGAAGCTTTTTGACCGACTGGATTGCATGGTGCTCGAAAAGACTTCGTTCCTCCAGCAGAAAATGGCTAGTAAATAGTGATCTCAAAAATATACCAGAGAACCGCCCATCCCTCAGGCGGTTCTCTATTTTTATCCAAAGGCAGGTGAAACTAAGTGGCAGCGTTAAGATACAAAACTGCGAAAGAAATGGAAGAGAAAATAGATAATTATTTTGAATCATTGAAGGGCCAACCGCTTTTAGATTGCGAAGGCCAACCTGTTGTATGCAAAGGCCGAATTGTTTTCTTAGAAGAACCCACGCCGCCTACAGTCTGCGGACTAGCGTTGCATCTTGGTTTAAAAAGCCGCCAGTCTTTATTGAACTATAAAACCGATCCAAAGCATTTGAAGAAGTGATATCCCGGCAAAGCTTCGAATTGAAGCGTATGCAGAAGGAAGATATTTGATCGAGACGGATCACGTGGAGCACAGTTTACGTTAGAGAATAATTTTGGATGGAAAAAAAGAAGATGCATCAAGCGATGGAGAAGGAAATAACCTTATAGATGCTATAGCAGAAGTTTAAAGGATTTGAACAAGCGTGAAGTATGATAAGTTCAGCCAAAAACAAATAAAGGCCATGCTTTGGTGGAAAATGGATCGTTACAGAGGCTTTGATGCTATTGTTTGTGACGGCTCTGTACGATCTGGGAAAACCCTGTCAATGACGATAGGGTTTATTTTATGGAGCCTTGAAAACTATCAAAATCAAAACTTCGCTATTTGTGGTAAAACAATTGCCTCAATACGGCGCAAATATTGTAATGCAATTAAAGCTATGGCTGGGCGGAATTTGTGAAATCGTGGAGCACCGTAGCCAAAACTACATAGATATATCTATTCGAGGTAAAAAGAATCGGTATTTTATATTTGGAGGACGGGATGAATCAAGTTATTCATTAATTCAAGGTATGACGCTTGCTGGTGTGCTGCTGGACGAGGTGGCGCTTATGCCTCAATCCTTCGTGGATCAGGCTCTCGCCCGCTGTTCTGTGCAGGGGTCGAAGTTCTGGTTTAACTGCAACCCAGAAAACCCTAACCACTGGTTTCACCGGGAGTGGGTTGAGGAAGAATATGGCAAAAAGAACAGACTTCATCTTCACTTTACGATGGATGACAATTTAACCTGACACAAGAAGTAAAGCAACGCTATGAAAGCATTTACACCGGTGTGTTTTATGAGCGCTATGTTCTTGGTCTGTGGGTTGTGGCAGAGGGTGCAATTTACCGATGTTCCGAGAAAAAGAGCATCTTGTTCCGTGCGAGGAGAGGAAATACGATCAATATTATATTTCTTGTGATTACGGGACGATGAACCCTTTCTCAGCAGGATTATGGGGAAGATATAAAGGCGTTTGGTACAGGGTAAAGGAATATTATCATAACGGACGCGCCAGCAAGAATGTAAGGACGGATGAACAATATTATAAAGACTTGGAAACCCTTGCCGGGAATCTGCCAATACGATCCGTTATCGTTGACCCGTCAGCAGCGAGTTTTATTGCATGTATCAGGAAGCATGGAAGATTCAACGTAACTTCAGCAGAAAACGATGTGCTTAACGGTATTCGAAATGTGGCAACGTGCCTACAGGAGAAAAAAATCCTATTTAATGATTGCTGCAAGGCTACAGTATCCGAATTTAAATCTTATGTATGGGACGAAAAATCCGGAGAAGACAAGCCGATCAAGGAAAATGATCACGCTATGGATGATATCAGATACTTTGTCAATACAGTAATCAAACCCAAAAGAGGATTTATCACAGCTGGAAATCTTACATTCAGGTGATCTTTATGATACAAATGACGCAAGAAACAATTCAAAGGGTACGGAGCAGAAAATATTTCTGAGATAGCTGCGTTCGCGCGCCCATACCTAGAACACAGAATTGACCTTTATAAAAAATACGCACGCAAATTAAACGAAAATCAGATTATGGGAGAGGGACGATGCCGGGAAGATCGTTGTTGCCTTTGAATACTATATCGTCAATATGGTTCAAGGGTATCTTGGCGGGAAATCTCCTATGTATTCTGTTGCAAGGCCTTCAGATTATACGCTTTCTAAAAATGAAAGAGGAATCATTCAAAAAACAGCAAATAAGATCAGAGAAGCCTTTACCGGGAAGAAGCCAAGATATAGTGATGAGCAAAAAAAAGCATATGTGGATTCGTTTTCGGAAGCAATTGAATATATCAGGCGATACAACGATGATGCCGCAACGTATGTAGAGATCGTACACGATTATCTCATAACGACTGCGGCATATATTTATGTTTACGAGAACGAAGATAACGAGATAGTATATACCCGTTCGATAGTAAGCAAACGGCTGCGGTATATGATTACGCTGGCGTCCTCCGATGATAATATCGTAGTCACCTATTTTCTTGATTGCTGTGGCAAGCGCATAAGACGTTGCCAAAGTGTCGGCACCGGCAAATGCACGGTCGGTTAGCAGATAACCACCGTCTGCTCCCCGGTATAAACCTTCACGAATAATTTCAGCTGCACGCCCCGGACCCATTGTCAACAAGGTTACCGTAGTTCCCGGATAGGCGTCTTTCAAGCGGAGGGCTTGTTCTAATGCGTTCAGATCTTCCGGGTTGAAGATTGCGGGAAGTGCGGCCCGGTTGATAGTTCCGTCCTCTTTCATCGCATCCTTTCCCACATTGCGTGTGTCCGGAACCTGTTTCGCCAATACAATAATTTTTAAACTCATATTATAGGAATATTAGATTTCTATATTGGATATTTGTTCGAATTAACCTTCTGAATACTGACCTGCAAAAGTAATCAAACATTCTTTATATCAAAGAACTTTCGTCTGGAATCTGCACACTTTAGGTTTTTTTGAGCATATCCTTTCTTTTTACTTACCACCTTACTAATCACCATAATTTAGGCACGATTACACGGAAAACACGGAAAGAAAATAAATTTATCCGTGTCAATCCGTGAAATCCGTGCCTGAAAGATCGTGATAAAGGTGCTTTGGCACCGTTTTTGTCAAGTCGAAATCGAGTAATAGGTTTGCGCCGGTTTATATTAAATTTCGCATGCACAAAGTGTTGGAATCAGGTTGCGGTCGCCATACGCATTGTCTACGCGGGCTACATTCACCCAGAATTTGCTGTCGTGCAACCATTCCAGCGGGAAGGCGGCCTTGCTGCGCGGATACTCGTGTTTCCATTCGTCGGCCGTTACTTCATATTCGGGATGAGGAGCGTTCTTTAATACGTTGTCTTCCTTTGAAGCCTTGCCTTCTTCCACTTCCTTGATTTCGTTCCAGATACATTCCAGCACCTCGACGAAACGATCCAGTTCGGCTTTGCTTTCGCTTTCGGTCGGTTCGACCATCAGAGTGCCGTGAACAGGGAAGGAAAGAGTTGGAGCGTGGTAGCCGAAGTCCATCAGGCGCTTGGCGATATCGCCTTCATCGATGCCCGAACGTTCTTTTACCGTGCGGCATTCCAGGATCAGTTCGTGACCGACGCGACCTGTAGCACCTGTGTAAACGATTCCGTAAGTGTCTTTGAATTTGGCTGCCAGATAATTCGCATTCAAGATCGCGGTCTTGGTGACCGTTTCCAACCCTTCTGTTCCCAACATGCGGATATAAGCATATGTGATCGGCAGAATGCCCGCGCTACCGTAAGGTGCGGCGGAGACTGTGTTCAGGTCGCTGCCCCATAATATCGGATGCTGTGGCAGGAACGGGACGAGATGTGCGGCAACGCAGATCGGACCGACACCGGGACCGCCTCCTCCGTGAGGAGAAGAAAAGGTCTTATGCAGGTTTAGGTGGCAGACGTCTGCACCGATAGTACCCGGATTGGTCAGACCGACTTGTGCATTCATGTTGGCGCCGTCCATATACAGCTGACCACCGCAAGCGTGAACAATGTCGCACATTTCCTTGATGTCCACCTCGAAGATACCGTGAGTAGACGGATAGGTGATCATGCTGGCTGCTAAGTTGTCCTTGTTGGCTTCGGCTTTAGCCCGGAAATCTTCCAAGTCGATATTTCCTTTGTCGTCACATTTCACCGTAACGGTCGTAAAACCGCATTGAACCGCACTTGCCGGGTTCGTACCGTGGGCAGAGGCAGGAAGCAGGACGATGTTGCGATGTCCCTGCCCGATGCTTTCCAGATAAGCCCGGATTACGCGCAGACCTGTATATTCGCCGGCTGCTCCGGAATTAGGTTGCAGCTACAGCCTTTGAATCCGGTGATCTCACACAAGTAAGCCGATAAGTTTTCAATCAGTTCCGTGTAGCCTTCGACCTGGTCTTCCGGTGCATACGGATGTATATTCATGAATTCCGGACGGCTGAGTGGAAGCATGGTCGATGCCGGATTCAGTTTCATCGTACAAGAACCTAAAGAGATCATGGATTGGGCCAATGAAACATCCTTTCGTCCCAGGCGGGTGATATAACGCATCAGTTCCGTTTCGGTATGATATTTTTTGAATACGTCTTCTTGCAGGAATTCGGAAGTACGGGCGAATTTCGGATCGAAATAAGTTTTCTCAGGAACGGCTTCTTTCAGCATGTAGTCCTTTCCGGCTGCCCCTGCGAAGATATACAGCAATACGCCGATATCGGTCGGTCCGGTCGTTTCGTCCAAGCTGATGCCGATCTGTCCGGCATCGAAGTAACGCAAGTTCACCTTACATTCCAATGCGATCTCGCGGAGTGCATTGATGGATACATGTTCCGGCAACTGGATTTTCAGTGTGTCGAAATAGTTTTTGTTCAATTGTTTGTAGCCTAGTTTTTCCAACTCGCCTGTTAGGAAACCTGCAGAAGCGTGGATACGACCTGCGATGTTCTTCAATCTCGGCACCGTGGTAAACGGCGTAGAAACCAGCCATCGTGGCTAGCAAGGCTTGGGCGGTACAGATATTGGAGGTCGCCTTTTCACGTTTGATATGCTGTTCGCGTGTTTGCAAAGCCAAGCGGTAAGCCGTGTGTCCATAGGCATCTTTGGAAATGCCGATGATACGTCCGGGGATGGAACGCTTGTATTCGTCTTTCGTGGCGAAGAATGCAGCGGACGGACCACCGTAGAACATCGGGATACCGAAACGTTGGCTGCTTCCGAACACGACATCTGCACCCCATTCTCCCGGAGGAGTCAGCAGGACAAGACTCATCAGGTCGGCAGCAACGGCGACACGTGCTCCACCGGCATTGGCACATACGATGAATTCTTTATAATCTTCGATCGAACCGTCGGCATTCGGATACTGGACGATAGCCCGAATACATCCGGTGTGAATTCAAATGTTTTGTAATCACCCACAACGACCTTGATGCCTTGCGGGATCATGCGAGTGTTGATAACGGCCAGTGTAGAGGCGAATACGTTTTCGTCGACAAACAACGTATTGGCTTCTGCTTTCACCTGTGCACGGCTACGGCTACCGTAGAACATGGTTGCCGCTTCGGCTGCTGCTGTCGCTTCGTCCAGTAGGGAACAGTTGGCTAGCGGCAGGCCGGTCAGTTCAGCGATAACAGTCTGGAAATTCAACAAAGCTTCCAGACGTCCTTGTGAAACTTCTGCCTGGTACGGAGTGTAGGAAGTGTACCAAACCGGATTTTCAAATACGTTACGTTGGATAGGAGCCGGACATACTGTGTCATACCAACCCATTCCGATATAAGAAGTGAAGACTTCGTTTTTGGATGCCAACTCCGAGATGTGTTCTGCGAACTCACGTTCCGTCATGGATTCGGGAAGGTTAAGCGGTTCTTTCAAACGGATGTCGGACGGGATGGTCTGATCGATCAGTTCGTCAACCGACTTGACGCCGATGGCTTGCAGCATAGAAGGAATGTCTTCTGCCGAGATACCAACGTGGCGGTTTACAAATTTATTTGTGTCCATAATATTGTGATTTATGATTTATGAATTAATTCTTAATTGTCAATTACAAATAGGGATTGTTGAACTTCTCATCGATGACTCTTGTTTCCGGTCCATGCCCCGGATAGATTACTGTCTCGTCGGGAAGTGAAAGGAGTTTGTCGTGGATGGCGGCAACCAATACCTCCTGGTTTCCACCCCAAAGGTCGGTACGGCCGATACTTCCGGCAAACAGTGCATCGCCGACGATCGCAAAGCCGTTCTTTTTGTTATAGAAAGCGATGCTGCCGGGTGAATGTCCGGGAACTGTCAGCACTTGAAGTTCGGATGTGCCGAACTTAATGATCTCGCCTCCTACGATATATTTTTCAACCGGGACGTTCTCGACATGCTGACGGAGTCCGAACAACTTGGCCTGTTCGTCCGGAGAGGGTAGTTTCTCGACATCCTGCTTGTTCGCTTCGGGTTTCAAACCGTATGTCTTATATATAAAACCGTTTCCAAATACATGATCCACGTGCAGATGAGTACAGAGCAAATGCTTTAATGTCAACTTGTTTTCGAGGATAAAGTCGGTTAACTCCTTTTCCTCTTCCTTGCGACAGCAACCACAATCGATCAGTACGGCCTCGCGTGTATCATCATACAGCAGGAATGTGTTTTCCTGGAAATAATTGAACTCAAACGATTTTATTGTAATCATAACGGTACGTAAACAACTTTTTTAGTTTGGAAAAATTCTTCTTTAAAATGGTCACTTAGGTTGAGGCTGACAGCTTGCTTGTGGAATGGCAATATTTCATGCTGCAACTCTCCTCCTTTCAGACAAATCAAACCGTTAGGAAGTGCATTTTGTTGTTCCTTCTTTATATTCTTACGGGCGATTTTTACCAGATCGGCCAGTGGCATGACGGCACGACTCACGACAAAGTCGAATAATTGTTTTTCCTCTTCGGCACGACAATGGCGGAAAGTGACGTTTTTCAGACCGATCGCTTCGGCTACAGCTTGTCCGACCTTGATTTTTTTTCCGATACTGTCTACCAAATGAAACTGTACTTCAGGGAGCAGGATCGCAAGTGGTATGCCGGGAAAACCGCCTCCCGTACCAATATCCATAATTGTCGATCCTTCTCTGAATTTCAGCATTTTCAAGATACCTAACGAATGAAGTACGTGGTGCAGGTACAGGTTCTCTATATCTTTGCGTGAAATTACATTGATTTTGGAATTCCAGTCTGAATACAAATCAAACAGGGCGTCTATCTGTTGCTTTTGCGCATCGGTTAGCGTTGGAAAGTAAGACTTTAGAACCCCCAATTGACAATTGACAATTGACAATTGGGAGGATATTGTTGCACTGTTATCCATAAATTATATGTATGGGATTATTGTTATATTTTATTTGTCAATTGTCAATTAGTTTCGCAATTGGACTGTCTTTTTTCAATAGATATAGGATTTCCGCATAGGGTAAGAATACGTTTGTTTCCCTTACCACGTAAGCGGCGATCTCATATTCATTAAAGGTATACGTGATGCCGTCCTCGTCGACCAGGAAATTACCGTTCGGAAAAATTTCTTCGACACTGAAGAAACCGATGTTTTCCAAATCTTTCGGATTCTCCACCTTGTTTTGTTTGGCGATATGATCGATCAATATCTGTGCGAGGCTGTCCTGGAAGTTCTCGATGAAAATATCTTCTTCTGTGATTGCATTGCCTGTTTTCAAGTTGATCACGTGATTGTTGTAGGCATGCGAACCGTGTGCACCGCCTGTATAGTTTTCGAAACTTACAGTATAGCTCAGAATGTCATTCTGGTTGTAGACGATTTCATCCGATGACATTTCGAAATAAGAGAACCAGGCTCCGACCGGCAGATCGTCCTTCTTTTCCAACTCTGCCTTGAAATCGGCTTCCAGTTCTTTATAGTTGTTCAGATAGTCTTCCGTGTACTTGGCGACCGCCTCTTCTGGAGACAGGTTCTCATAATTCTCGCCGAAGTAGGAGAGGACAAAGTCATTCTGTATCTTTTTCAGAATCTCTTTATCGGAAAATTTGGCAGGATAGGTGAAGTTCAATTGCAAGTTGCAATTGGGATTATCGGGATTATTCAGCAGATGATAGGTCCTATCCACCCGGATAGAATCGAATTTAATATCATTATCGGCCGTTTGCTTCGTGTTGGTATTGCAACCGGTTACGAACATTCCTAAAAAGAAAAGCGCTATCAGGCTTTTACTAATTTGTGTACTCATCGGAATCATAGATTTTAGATAATACTTTTAGATGCAAATGTAAGCTATTATCTTGTAATAAACGAATGGCTGGTTTCTTTTTCAGCCTCGGAGGCATCAAAAGGGTGAGGAGATAGCAGTGCTGGTGTTGTTTCCTGCCTATGTAACGGTCGTTCCCTACCTATGAAACTACTGTTTCCTGCCCATGAAACGGGAGTACCATGCCAGTGGAACTCTTGTGCCAATAAAATGTAACAGGCTTGGCACTGCGTTCTGGCTTATCATCCGGAAAAGGAATTCTGCTTGGCGAAGGTTGAGTTGTAATAAATGTTTTAAACGAAAATAAACGCTAATTAGGCAACCTTTTGAGAAAAAGGTTGCCTAATTCTATTTGTGAAACGAACAAATCCCCTATATTTGCAGAGTGTGTACGCACACCTCTTTGAACCATGTAAAAAATAACAGGTAACAAATGGCTTATTCTAACTATTATGCGGCTTCTGGGCTTTTCCATGGATCTATGTCGTCGGTAATGGGAACGCAGTTTGACATCTTGATGGTCGGCAGTGATCCCCGCCTTCTTGGTACGGTCTGGGAAAGGTCGAATCGGAAGTGCAGCGATTAGATAAAATGCTGAACCGGTTCGATCCGGAGAGTGAGGTTTCATTTGTTAACCGGGAAGCCGGGCACTACCCGGTGACGGTGGGGGAAGAGCTTTGGAATATATTGTTGAACTGCAAGCGTTACAATGAGCTGACGGAAGGATATTTCGATATAACTTTGCAGGGATTCGACCAGGTATTGCTGACGGAAGAAGATAAAAGCATTTTTTTCTTTTCTGAATCTTTACACATTGATCTCGGCGGGTACGGGAAAGGATATGCGCTTGCTAAAATACGGGAACTGTTGGAAGAAAACGGGATTGGTAAGGCGCTTGTCAATTTCGGAAATAGTTCGGTTCTGGCGGTCGGTACGCATCCGTGCGGCGAATATTGGCCGGTGGGTCTTGACAATCCGTTTACGAAAGAGCGGATTGCCGATTTGAAGTTGAGTGATAGTTCGTTATCGATATCGGGAAATATGCCTTCCCATCCGCGCCATATCGTGAACCCGCATACGGAACATTCGTGGAGGATAAGAAAATGGTGTCGGTGGTGGCGAAAGATCCGGTGGTGGCGGAGATTCTGACAACTGCCTTTATGATCTGCGGCGACGAGCGTGTTCCGGTAATCGCGTCTCAATTTGATATTTATGAAAAACATGTATATAAGTTATGAAAAATGATGAGAATTCAGTCAATTTAAGCCGGCGGGACTTCTTCAAGGAGTTGGGAATGATTGGTGGAGGCGGTGTGCTGCTTTCCGCGTTTCCCTGGTTGCAGTCCTGTAGTGCTGACGATAAGGTGCAGATCGCAAAGGAAAAGGTGCGGATCGGATTTATCGGTACAGGTTCGCGCGGACAGTACCATTTGAATAACCTGAAGACGATTCCGTATGCCGATGTGGTTGCCTTGTGTGATAATTATCCTCCCCACCTGAAAGAGGCTTCGGCTCTCTATCCGAAAGCCAAGACATATGACGATTACCGGAAGCTTTTGGATGATAGAAATATACAAGCCGTCATGATCGCTACTCCGCTATACGAACATGCGCATATCACAATAGACGCCTTACATGCCGGAAAGCATGTTTCTGCGAGAAATCGATGGCGATGACGTGTGCTGACTGTCTGGATATGTATAATGTGTTTAAGGAATCCGGCAAGGTGATGTTTATCGGCCAGCAGCGCTTGTATGATCCGAAATATATAAAGGCGATGGAAATGATCATGCCGGCTTGTTGGGAGAGATAAATTCGATACGGGCGTATTGGTTCCGTAATAACGACTGGCGCCGTCCGGTCCCTTCTCCCGATTTGGAACGTAAGATCAACTGGCGTTTATATAAGGAATATTCATGCGGCTTGGTAACAGAATTGGCAACCCATCAGTGCAGGTTGGAAACTGGGCGCTCCGGATGCTTCCCGAAAAGGTGGCCGGCATGGGAGATATCGTCTATTGGAAGGATGGTCGCGAAGTGTATGACAGTATCAATTTGATTTATCATTATCCGAATGGTGTGAAGATGACCTATGAGTCGATGATTGCCAACAAGTTTTATGGCCTTGAAGAAGAGATTATGGGAAGCAAGGGCACGATGGAACCGGAAAAAGGTAAATATTATTTTGAAGATGTCGAACCTGCTCCTGGTATCATGCAGTTGATCAACCAGATCGAACATAAGATCTTCGACAATGTTTCATTTGCCGGCCCGAGTTGGGTTCCTGAAACTGCATCGGTAAACAAGGGACATCTGATCATGGACAATGTCACAACGATCAGCGGACAGTCGTCGGTAGGAGCTGCTGGCGACGGTTCTATCGAGTTGGTTACTGCTTTCTGCGAAGCGGCTATTACTGGAAAACCGGCTCCTAACCTGGTGGAAGAAGCTTACTATTCCTCTGTTTTGGGTTTGTTGGGCTTGCAGGCGATTGATGAAGGACGGGTGATTACTTTCCCGGATGAATATAAAATACCGTATCTAAATTTTGCATGATTATGAAAGAGATCGTATTATCTGTAAAGAGACAAAAAACGGAAATCAAGATATTCTGTGTCTGTATCGCGCTCGCTTATCTGATGAACATTATCTCAATCATAGCATACGGTACAAGCTGGTCCGAGCTTTGGACACAATCGTTGTGGATGCTACTCATTACGTGTGGCTTTTACGGATTGTCGGTTGTACTCCGTTTGCTGTATTATGGACTGAGCCAGTTGAGAAAAGTGATTTGTTGCTTTTCTTTAGAAAGAGAAGTAACCAAAGAATTTAATATCGTTCTATTGTTTTTTCATCAGGAGAAAGTGATAGAACGATTTTTATATGGTTTTTGATTTGATTTCTTATCATGTTTTTCTGTCATAATCCTTTCCTTTGCCCAATAAATCTGATAAGCATGAAAAAGACGATTTTATTTTTCTCAATTCTGTTGGCGTCGTGTGCAGGTAAGCAGACGCAAGAGATCCGGACAATGGAACGTTTGTCCACTGCATCTCATAATGATTACTATGTAAGTAACCGGGCTCCGTTGCAACCGTTGCAATTTATTAAGCTGCCCGCCGGAAGTATCGAGCCAGAAGGCTGGATCAGGCGACAGATCGAATTACCAGAAGGATGGACTTTGTGGTCATTTGGGGGAGATTAGTGCCTGGCTGCAAAAGGAAAACAATGCCTGGTTGAAAAACGGAGGTGAATGGGGGTGGGAAGAAGTGCCCTACTGGTTGCGAGGGTATGGTAATATGGCGTATGCCTTGAGAGACGAAACTTTGTTGAAGGAAACGAAATTCTGGATAGAGCCATCTTGTCAAGTCAGCGGGCGGATGGTAATTTCGGGCCGGTGCATTTGAATAACGGCAAGCAGGATTTTTGGCCGAACATGATCGTCCTTTGGATCATGCAATCTTATCATGAATATACGAACGATAACCGGGTGATTGACTTCATGACCCGCTATTGTCATTATCTGCAAACGGTTCCCGATGACGCTTTCCTGTCGAGTTATTGGGAAAATAGCCGCGGGGGGGATAATCTTTGGAGTGTGGTTTGGCTGTATAACCGCACGGGTGACGAGTCACTTCTTCCGTTGGCCGAAAAGATTCACAGGAATACGGCGGATTGGACAAAATCGACTCAGCTTCCTAACTGGCACAATGTGAATGTCGCCCAGTGTTTTCGCGAACCTGCCACTTATTTTCTGTTTACAAAAGATTCGGCGATGTTGCTGCCAGCTATAATGTCCAGAGTTTGGTACGCCGTGCTTTCGGCCAAGTTCCTGGTGGAATGTTTGGGGCGGATGAGAATGCCCGTATCGGTTTCTTCGATCCTCGACAGGGTACGGAGACTTGTGGTTTTGTGGAGCAGATGGCTTCCGACGAGATCATGCTTTTGATCAGTGGCGATCCTTATTGGGCAGATCACCTCGAAGATGTCGCGTTCAACAGTTATCCGGCTTCTTTGATGCCTGATTACCGGGCGCTTCGTTATCTGACTTGTCCGAATATGGCGATCAGCGATTCTCGCAATCATCATCCGGGATTGGATAATTCCGGTCCGTTCTTGGCCATGAACCCGTTCAGCAGTCGTTGCTGTCAGCACAATCATGGTTTCGGCTGGCCTTATTATGTCGAACATTTGGTGTTGGCGACGCCGGATAACGGGGTAGCCGCCGTTTATACAATTCTTGTAAGGCAAATGTAAAGGTGGGCGATGGAACGGAAATCACCTTACGTGAACAGACGAATTATCCGTTTGAGGAAATGACACGTTTTACGGTTGGAACGTCCGAAAACGTATCTTTCCCCTTCTATCTCCGCATCCCGTCCTGGTGTAAAAATGCATCTGTCTTGATCAACGGAAAAAAACAGCAAACAAAGCTTGCTCCTGGAACATACGCTTGTATCGAACGGGAATGGAAAGATGGCGATGAGGTAGTCCTGAACCTTCCGATGGAATATGCCGTTCGTCAGTGGCAGGTAAATAAGAATAGTGTCAGTGTCGATTACGGTCCGCTAACCCTGTCCTTGAAAATAGAGGAAGAATACAAGCAAATGCCCAGCACCGAGACCGCTGTTTGGGATTCCAAATGGCAGGAAGGAGCGGATGCCTCCGCATGGCCGACATTCGAGATTCTGCCTGCAAGCCCGTGGAATTATGCCTTGAGAGTCCAGTCACCTATCACGTTGCAACGCAGAAACTGGCCGTCGGACAACAATCCTTTCACTCTCTCTTCCGTCCCGATGGAATTTAAGGCTCAGGACGTTGGTGCCGGAGTGGAAAATTGACGAATACGGATTATGCGGAGTCCTTCCATACGAAAACGCCCGCAAGTCCGACTGCCTGGATGAAATCACCTTGGTCCCTATGGGAGCGGCAAGGTTGAGGATTTCTGCTTTCCCAGTGGCAGAGCGGTGAGAATTAAAAAATAATGATCGGTCTCTATTTTTAATTCTCAATTTTTAAGTGCTTCATATATTCTGATGGAGTCTTTCCGTACTGCTTCTGGAAGCAGGTGGAGAAGTAGGCAGGTGACGAAAAGCCGACTTGGAAAGCGATCTCACTGATGCGGTTCTCTCCGTTCTGCATCAGCAGGATCGCCTTCTTTAAGCGGGCAATGCGGATGAAGTCGTTAGGAGAAAGACCGGACAGACCCTTAACTTTGCGGTAGAGGCTGGAAGTGCTCATTCCCATCGTATCGGCAAGCATCTCAACGGAGAGTGCTTCATTGCTGAGGTGCTCTTCCAAATAATCGTTCAGTTTGCGAAGGAAAATATCATCCACCTGCGAAACGGCGAGAGAGGCTACCGGGGCGAACGGCTTCTCCAAATAGGTTTTGTTCAGTAGCTTACGGCTTTTCAAAAGGTTGCCCACTTGGGCCGTCAGCAGTTCGATGGAGAACGGTTTCTCCATATAGCATCGGCTCCAGAGTTCAGTCCCTTCAGGCGTGATTGCAGGTTGTGTTGTGCTGTCAGCAGGATAAACGGGATATGGCTGACATTGACATCGTTTTTCATTTCGTTGCAAAGTTCGAAGCCGTCCATGATCGGCATCATGACATCGCTGATGATTAGGTTGACCGTGTTTTTACGGACCAGATCAAGAGCTACTTCCCGTTTTCCGCTTCTAGCACTTGATATGTTTCCGCCAGTTCGCGGGCGATGAAATGGCGCATATCATTTTGTCTTCGACAATTAGGATAACCGATTTGCCCGTTCGGCCAATGTGACTATTTCCGCTTTCTCTTTTCCAGCAGTGGTCTGTAAACTGTCTTCCTGCTGTTCTGGGAGCATCAGACAAACTGGTTCAAGCCGTCTGGTGTTTGTCGATAGAACAGTCTGCCGCAGTGGAATTCGGTCAAAGAGTGGGCCAGCGACAAACCGATACCGCTTCCTTGCTGGTTTTCTGTCTCTTTGAGGCGGTAGAACGGATTGAATATATTTTCGATTTCACTGTCGGGTATCAGATGCCCGTCGTTGGTGACGAGCAGGGTGAACATGCGCTCTTCACCTGAAGGTGGGAGTAATTCGAGCGATATCCGGCTGTCCGAGTACTTCAGTGCATTGCTGACCAGGTTGCTAACGATCTTCGAGAATGCTTCCCGGTCCAGACAGGCCTCGAAAGGTAGATCCGGCAGCTTGACTGTGAAATTCTTGTTTCCCTGTTCGAAAGCCGGACGGAACGGATGCAGGATCGTTTCCAGCCAGAGGACGACATCGGTCTTAACATAGTTCAGTTTGAACCCGCGGCTTTCCGTCTTGCGGAAGTCCAATAGTTGGTTACTGAGGTCTAACAGCCGCCCAGTGTTTTTCTCGATGATCCGTAGATTCTCCTGTGTGGCGGGCGTTCCATCCCCTGAACGAAGGATTTTTTCCAGCGGGGCTTTTATCAGGGTAAGAGGTGTCCGTATTTCATGCGTGATAAAGGTAAAGAACTGTATTTTTGCATTATAAAGTTCTTTTTCCTTCTTACTTTCGAATATTTCACGGTTGATGCGGTGTTTTTCTTCCAGTTTGGCTTTTTTATAGTTATACCAGAGTACGATCAGCAGGCATAAGATCGTGAAATAAATGAGTAATGCCCATCCGGTAGCCCAGAATGGCGGTGTCACCGTGATCCGAAGAGTTGTCTCGTTATCTTGCCAAACCCCGCTGCTATTGGTCGATTTTACCCGGAAAACATAGTCGCCGGGTGACAGGTTGGCAAAGGTCACGTCTTTATTCTGCTTCATATAGATCCAGTCTTTGTCACTCCCTTCCAAACGGTAGGCATACTGGATCGCGTCCGGAGATGTATAGCTCAATGCCACATACGAAAGGGTAAAAGTGGAGCGGTTATGCGGAAGTTTCAATTCTCCGTTTTTCATAATCTGGTTGACATTATATTTAGGGGCACCGATGCGGTCGTCCTGCACATCTATGCGAGTGATACATACCGACGGTGAATAAACATCCTCTTTGAAATCGCGCGGATTAAAGGCGATCATTCCGTTTATCGTTCCCATATACATGGTCCCATCCGGCATCTTGTAGGCAGAACAATAGTTGAATTGTGTTTCGGGCAGGCCATCCGTGTACGAGAAAGTCTTCATCACATATGTTTCCGGGTTAAAACGAACCAGCGTTGGCCGTTGCAATCCAGAAAAGATGTTCGTCGTCTTCTAAAATACGGTGTACGATATTGCTGGGCAGTCCGTTTCAACCGTGATGCGGTTGAATGAATCCGATATCTCGTTGTAGAGGGAGAAACCATAGGTCGTTGCCACCCAAATCCGTTTTTTCGAATCTTCGAATATGGATGTCACGTTGTTGTCGCCGATGGTCTGTGACCGCTCGCGGTTGGATGTATAGTGCGCTAACTTCTTGTCGGTTTTAGAATAGCGATAAGCGCCGGAGGTGGTCGCAACCCAGATATCCCCTTTGCTGTCTTTGTAGATTTGACGTACCATCGACTTAATCTCTGTCCCCCAGGGAGTGAAACATTCTTCTTTTTTTATGGAAGAGGACAAGCCCTTCGGAGGTCCCGATCAGGATTTCGTCTTCGGAGAGTTTGCAAAAGCAGAGTATGAAGTCTGCCGGAAGCAGGTTGTCGGTATTGTTCCGGGTATATCGTTTGATGATTTTCCCGGAAGGGATGTCCAGAAGGTCGATTCCGGTGTTGAATGTCCCTACCCACAACCGGCTGCCGTCGCAAGCAGGCCGTGGATATTGGTTGCCGAAAGCGGGTGGACTGGGTTGGTACGGGAGAAGTTCGTGATCTTGCCGGTAGTCGGGTTATAGCGGTTGATCCCGTTATCTTCCGTTCCTAACCAGAGGTTGCCGTATCGGTCCGGACAGATTTCACGTACGGCATTTCCCGGCATTCCCGGATGGGTTTTCCCTCCGATAAAATATTTAAACGGGACATATTCTTTGGGCAGGTAGTTGATTCCTCCGAAAAGGTGGTAACCCATATCCCTCCTTCACGGTCTTTTGTGATCGAATAGGCTGCATTGTCGGAGATCGTATATTCGTTTGTCAACGATTTTTGCAGGTGCGTGATGCTCCGGTCTGCCATATTCAGGATGTAGACACCGGACTCGGATGCGATCCAGTACGTATTCTCACTACACTGCTTGATGTCGCGAACCTGTATATCTGGGATGACTGTTTCCGTTTTCCGGTTGTGCCGGTCGTAAACTTAGTCCTGCCGGTCTGTCCCGACCAGTATTCCCCATCCGCACG
>ENA-OQCS01000804-OQCS01000804.1-human-gut-metagenome-genome-assembly--contig:-NODE-804-length-17360-cov-1.725353_pt1 | contig 17360 bp, 20 predicted proteins | sample MGYA00242757_ERZ504575 | MGnify/ENA primary metagenome ERZ504575 (study PRJEB26092, sample SAMD00036297) | human gut metagenome | host: Homo sapiens | study: EMG produced TPA metagenomics assembly of...
CAAATAGAGACAAGACAATTATTCTACTATAAAAGTTTTAAATTATCAATATCCAGGATTTTGATATTCAGCACCATTAGATATAGTTGCAGTAAATGTTGTAGAGATAGGTCGTAATGCATAATTAGGATTAAAGAACTGAGCCAAGTCCGGATGTGTTTCCTCCAAATAATTTGAACTCTTAAACATGCCGGTACGTTTCAAATCATAAAATCTACAATATTCGCCACAAAGCTCACGTCCTCTCTCATCTAAAACAGTACGAACTGTAGCTGTACCTGTCAATGCCTTTGCCCCTGCACGAGCACGTACCTTATTAATGTATCCCATTGCATTCGCACCACCATTGATTAAAATATCAGCTTCTGCAGCTATCAGGTAAACTTCTGCCATACGCATCATAAAAGTCGCATTTAAATTGCCATTGCGTTTTTTAGAAGCATTGGCCACATAGTAATTGCTACTATTATGCTTATTCAATGATGGATAAAAATAACGGAACTGATTTTCCATACCATTATATTGCATATTTACATTATGTTTTTGATCATTGTACACATCATCATAAGCAATCATTAAATAATTCGAGGTATGTCTATTTGCTTTTTCCTCAGCATAATCCTCATCCTGAGGCATTACGAATTTAATCGCCAAATCTCCCTTCTTTAATTCAGTACCAACTATAGATTCATCTTTATCATACATATTAGCCGCACTAGTATCCCAAATATAATTCTTATTCGCATTCCATTCAGTAGTAAATGACTCATGGAATCGAGGGTCAAGTGTTCCGTCCTCCTGCACATAAAGGTTTAAAAGATGTTGAGTAGGCATAAAAATGCCAGAAATACATCCCTCCCAAGTTAAACGAGTTTCTTGATTATCTTCACGTGCTCCGAATTTATTCACATTACACAAGAAATATTCATCATTACGATTTAATTTATAGTTACCGTTACTAGAACCATGACCATCAGAACCAGCATACCAACGATGCTTCCACAAAGCTTCTTTATTTTCCCAATTATTCGATTCTTTAAAAACTTCTTCATAGGTCGGATACATATAAGCATTATATTTTGCACCACCTGATTCACAATCAGCAATCAATTCTTTAGCCGAATCCAAAGCCTTTTGCAAATATTCTGTCGAACCATATTCATAAGTCTGCAAACAGGCCTTTGCCAAAAATCCCAAAGCTGCCTTTTTGGTTGGAACCGTAGTAGTGGCATGTGTACCAACTGCCAACCATTCTACAGCATATTCTAAATCAGGAATAATAACTTCCTTATAAATAGTCAGCGGATCTGTACGTTCCGGAGCATAATTCAAAGTTGTTTCAGGTTCAGTCAACATAGTGACCCCACCAAATTGCTCTACCGCATTAAAATAATAGATTGCACGCAAAAAACGGGCTTCTGCAACTTTAGCATTTCGTTCCGCTTCCGTTTTATATGGTGCATAACCGGCCAATGCAATTGCTTCATTACAAGAGCCTACTCCATCATAAGTACCATTCCACCAATTATTTGTATAAGTGGTATTAGGAGATGCTCCTGCAAAGAACCAAAACCATTGGGTGTATGAAGTTGATTGATTAGCCTGATAGGTCCAAAGGTCTGAATCACCTTCGGTCAAACTCATCCAACTATCCGTACCATAGAAATATCTTTCCATAGCAAAATAACACTGGTTAACCAACGTTCATACCCTTCAATAGAAGTAGCAAGATTTTCCTTGGTAAAGCCTGCCGGATTATTTTCTTCCAACGAACAAGAGCTGAAAGATACAGCAGCTAAAGCCACTGAATATAAAGTAAGTTTTCTGAATATATTTTTCATTTTAAATATCTCCTATATAAAGTTAGAAAGTTAAATTAACTCCGAACACAAACTGTCTAAAAGTAGGGAATGCATCCGAACCGTTTGTCTCTGGATCTGTACCCTTCAACTGTTTATCCTTTACATAAATAAACGGATTGTATGCAGTTGCATAGATACGGCATTTTTCCATCAAAGCCTTACGTGAGATATTAAACTGGAAAAGTATATCCTAAGTGATATTTTTCACTTTTATGAATGAACCATCACGCACTCTTAAAGCTGAGATGACCGTACTTTGTTCCGATCCTGTACCTGGAGCAGGATAATAAGCTCCCTGGTTATTTTCCGTCCAATAATCCGCTCCAGCCAACTGATTTGTTGTTACACTTTGTTCTGCCGTATAATAACCCAACAAATCACTATTAATAGTTTGACCATAACGAGCCATTGCAAATACAGACAAATCAAAATTTTTATAAGTAAATGTATTATTCAAGCCAACAATCCAATCCGGATTAGTATGTCCCAACACTTGACGGTCATTTGTACTATATTTGTGTACTCCACCATCACCATCTTTTTCCAAAGTTTCAATCTGAATAAAACCGGGTTTAACACCATAAGCATCCAAAATATCCTGAGGAGTATTTGTACCCCAAATTCCGGTATATTTATAGCCATAGATGGACTTTATAGAATGCCCTACAAACAAATTTTCAGAAATTAAATCACCATCAGGTAATTTTTCTATTTTCTCTTTACTCCATGTTACAGATAGTGTGGTATTCCAACTAAAATCTTTGGTTTTTATATTATGTGAATTAATGGTGACTTCCACACCTTGATTACTAGTTTCAGCAATATTCTGCCAAATAGATAATGGGATCCCCAACCAGTCAAACCACTAGTAATAGGCAAAGTACGTTTAAAGAGCAAACCTTTTGTTGTTGTTTTAAACCATTCGATAGAACCATCAACACGATTGTTTAATATGCCATAGTCCAAACCAACATTCCAGTTATAAGACTTTTCCCAACCCAAATCCTTGCTACCATAAGTACCTGTATACTGAGTAAAAGAAGAGTTTTGACCATTTAAAGTAAGTCCATTACCGGTATAAACATAGGCTTGTGAAGTTGTACCATAAGCATCCACCCGCCCGAATTACCTGTAATACCATATCCTACACGCAGTTTTAAATTATTCAACCAATTTTTTGCCACATTCATAAAAGGTTCGTCAGAGATACGCCATGCAATTGCTCCAGCAGGGAAACTATCCCACTTATGCCCTGCTGAGAACTGAGACACACCATCCCAACGATTTGAGAATGTAAACAAATACTTACCTTTATAAGAATAATTGAAACGAACAGCAAATGACATTTTCTGTGTTTGAGCAAAATCAGACTCAACATGCTGCGATGCGCCGGATGCTAATCGCCAAAATGACCAACGATCTACCATTTGACCACTAGCTGCAGCTAAGCTACTATCATTTTGATTCTTATTCCAAGAAGTAATAACAGAACCACCTATATTATGATCTTTTGCAATAGTAGTATTATAAGAAAGAATATTCTCCCATGTATAATTCCATGCGTTCTTATTAGTAATAGCAGCATGAGGTGAACCTGCATAACTAGGTCTATTAGCATTACATTGATCTCCCCAATATTGTCCTTGAGAGAATCACTGAGCGTACCATTAATACGGCTTGTAAAAATAAAATCTTTTATTGGACTCAGTTCCAAATAACCACTAACATTCAAATAAGTGGAACGAGTATTATTCACATATTGATCTTCAATAAAATCACCTAATGGAGAATATTGTCCTGTAATATATTCATGATTTATTTTCCCATTTTGATCATAAGCATCTCCCAAAGGAAATGATGAAAGACCTTTTGTAAAGGTATTTTTCACTCCTTGATTTCTATCTTGATAAGTTAGATTAGAAGTAAAGCCCATTTTAGCCCAAGAGAAAATTTCTTGATCAATATTCAATCGCAATGAATATTTATTAAGATTGTCATTACTCAATAAACCCTCTTCTCTATTATAAGAAGTTGAAGCAAATATCTTAGTCTTCTCACTACCCCCTGAAACAGAAAGACTATATTTTTGGGTTGTAGCTGTATTACCTGAGGCTTCATCAATCCAATCAATCCACTTTCCAGCATTATAAGCATCCGTATAATCTTGATTACCAAATAAAGCAGACATATCAGAAGGGTAATCTCCATTCTTATACTTATAAGCTTCTCTTTGATAATTCACCCATTCATCTCCAACCATACCATGCTTATAATTAGGTGAACCACTGAAACCATAATATGCATCAAAGTTTACAGTAGCTTTTCCTTCCTTCCCACGTTTTGTTGTTATAATGACTACGCCATTAGCTCCTGCTGAACCATAAATAGCAGTAGAAGAGGCATCTTTTAATACATCCACACTCTCAATATCAGAAGGGTTCACCTGGCTATAACTCCCAGGAATACCATCAATAATGAATAACGGTTCATTACTACCATAAATAGAACGAGAGCCACGCAACAAAATAGAAACATCTTCACCAACCTGCCCGCTAGACTTCACAATATCCATACCTGCATTTTCCTTGTAAAGCCTCCATCACATTACTAGTAGGGGCAACTGTCACATCTTCATTTTCATGGAAGCCACCGCACCAGTCAAATCACGTTTCTTCACAGTACCATAACCTATTACCACAACTTCATCCAAAGCCTGTGTATCAGGTTCCATTTTTATATTTATCAGACTATTATTCCCAATAGTAATTTCTTTAGTCTTATAACCTATATAGGAAATCTCCAATATATTCTTTCCACTAGGCACTTCAAGTGTATAATTACCATCAAAATCAGTAACGGTTCCTATAGTCGTACCCTTTACCAACACAGAAACTCCAATCATAGACTCCCTGTTTCATCCAAGATTTGTCCTTTGATTGTTTTCCTTGCATAACAGATAGAACAGATTCACGATCCATTCCATTGTCAACATTTGCATACGAAAAAGCAGCCGGCATACATAATGCAGCTGATAATCCTAACACAACAGGTGTTCGTCTGATTCCGTAACCCAACGGCTTAGGACATTTCTTCATGTCTTTTCTCATTTTTCTATGGTTAACAAATTAATTAATAATCCATATTATTTATCTCTAATGTAGTAAAAATACGATGTTTTAGTTTTCTTTCTTCAGATAAAGTCATTACTTCCATTGCTTCATCAGAAACCAATAATACATTCTTGGCCTCTTCAAATACTTTCAGCAGTTCTGCGTGCTCCTTTAAAAGCTTATCCCAATGAAAAGCTGATTCAGGAGCATCATCCAGAACATACTTGATAAAGTCGTCATCCTTCAAAAAGTCTTCTACCTTGCTATACACCTTTTTTGTATCCACGTTACAATCATTTTTCATTATGACGGATAGTGGTTCAAAGTTGTACTCACCTGAAAACTTAAAATATTATCCTACCAATTCCCTTAATCTTGTAATACCTCTATGCATCAAATTTCGTACCGACTGGTAATTCATATCCATAATGGTACAAATATCTTCATATTTCTTCTCTTCTATATAATATAAGGTAAGTGCCTCACGTTGGCGCGGAGATAATTGAGCCAACAAATGTTTTACTTTTATATTTTCAAAACAACTTTTTTCCTTTTCCAAATATGTATGTTCTACATCATCACCTGCTGCAACGGGATTCAGTTCCTCAACAGCCGTTTCCGACATGAACATCCGTCTGCGAAGTTCATCGCATAACTTATTTTTCAAGGAAATGAGGAGGTATGATTTGAAGTTGTCAATGATACCCAATTCGGCCTTCTTTGTATACAATTTTACAAAGACATCATGAATGCAGTCCTTCAACAATTCTTTGTCAGTAGTTAACTTACATCCATAATTAAATAGAAGATTAATATGCATATCATATAATGTAGAGAATGCACTTACATCTCCCGATTGGAAAGCGGTTACCAAGCAAGCTGTCTTATCATTTAAGTTTTGTTCCATCACAGTATACTAATTATAGGTTGTTTTGATGATGATGCAAACTAGGGAGGATACGCTACTTTTTTAGGTAATATTTGATTATTGGACCGAAAAAAAACAGATAACCTGCTGAAAAACATATATGCTAAATATTACAGATTTTCATTAAAAAGGAGAACCAAAATAAATCCGGTTCTCCTTCCATGTACTAAATTCTATGAAACCAATAAATACAATCTTTGTTTTTCTCTGCTTTAAGCATATATACATCTTTAATATTCAACCGTTTAGCAATCACTGTTATTGCTCCGGTCTTCGGATCAACAGACTTCAATATGTATTTTCCAGGTGATAAATGAACAGGAATATCTGTTGCAGAATGGGAATAAATGATACTTCCAATACCAGATTTTACCAATTTCTGATACTTATTTGTACCAGTATCCTCCATATCCATAGCAGCCGCATCAGTAAAAAGCTTTCATCAGCAACTGGAACAACCGGGCAAGACCCACTTGCCATGAAGACAGCCCAAGCCATATCCGGATAATTCTGCGCATAGTAAGTAACCGCTTTTTCCGGGAACTTCTTACGATATTCACTCACCGCCCGATAAGCTTCATCAAAAGTAACCTTACCTACTTTCATTTTACGGGCATGCTGACGGGGAGCCAAGTTCTTTCCACCTTCGGGAGCATAAAGACCATCCACTTTATAGTGCCAGTAACGAATATCAATAATGTCAACTAATTTCGCACGCTGCGTATCATTCAGAATGGCATCTTGAACATCCTTTGTCGCACTTAACGCCACGGTCGCTTTCTTACCGGTTTCTTTCTCCCACTCTCCTATCACATCCAGCCAGAATTGTACAAAATGCAACGGACCGGTAAACTCCGCACTGATCAGTTGTACCACATTGCATCATCGGCAAAATTATCCAAGCATTGGCGAATATACTTCTATGAAGCTCACGACGTACCGGATGACTGATATCATAAAACATATCCGCTACAAAGATACGTTTGTCACCGGCAAAAGGAACAGGTTCAGGCATATCGGTCTGATTGATATTATTGGCCGACCGCCAAGGACAGTCTACCCAATGTGCTCCCGCCTCCAAGATATTATGCTGGAAGTAATTCTCATGGAAAAGCAAAAGACCTTTCTCCGCCCCTTTTCGGCAAACTGCTTCAACCGGTTCCAATACCATGCATTGGGACGGTTCAAATCATACTTGCTCAATCCTTCCCAAGCAGTACCTTCTCCACTGCGGGCAAACGGTTGTTCGTAGAATGGCCCCCACACATCTCCATCACGGCGACGGACACGCTCATGATCGTCACGACGACGCTCATACCACAAACCGTAATTATGATCTAAAACCAAAATCTGATTCTTCACCATATAATTCACCGTAGAATCAATTCTATCCGTCAGCCCAAGTCCTTCGCGTCCCGGCACGAAACGGGTAACATGTGGCTTGGCTTTAGACAAGAAGCTGGTCCTCAGTTTCCCATTCCACCAAGGAACCTCCTGCCTGCCGCCTACCAGTAACCGGCCATCCACCTGCATACGTCCATTAATAATGGCAAACAGATGATCCTTTTTATCCTTATATATAGGTGTATTAAACTTTAAATGTTCTAAAGATTTCAGCTTCCCGGAAGACACACAGGCTGTATAGGGTGCTTCCTCAATCCATTTTTGCATAGTAAGACGGGGAGTATAAGCTTCCTTTGCCATCTCCATTGCCGCTTCTACGGTAGGACTGCTGGTTGCGTTGGTAGCCCTGGGAAGAATACGTGCCTGGTCAGAACAATCTTTATTCAAACGCGCCGCCAACTGTGCATAAAACAAGCTGCGGGGATGTACGTGATTATTTGATTCCGCCCATTGGCCGTCACCCGAGAATTGCGCCCAACAACCGTATGCACGGTTTACCGCATCTCTTGCCGGTGAATAACACTCTATCCCGGCAGCTGTACATTGCCAGAAAAGACTGTTGCCTGTATTCCAACCGGCACCATTTTTATCCTGTCCCAAATTCTTAAACACCAAATCATGGCCATCAATGTTTACCACATCAAATAATAACCCGCAAGCCCAGGAATCAATAGAACCGCTGAATCCTAACGACTCTTCCGAATCACACTGTACAAAAGCATTCGGACCTGCCGCACAAAATCCGGCTGAGAAATCATGAATACCCTGTTTAGAATAACAACGCTGAAAAAGTGTCTGCTGCCCCATAGTATAAAATGTACTGCGACGCATTCCACCTATCTCTGAAACAGGTTCTGTGGATACACAATCTTCTACAGTTGTTTTAGAACCGGTACGCTGTATAATCACAGCACTTCCTGCAAAGTGCTTAAAATTTACCCTGCGTACCCAACAGTTTCGGCATTTTCTATAGATACCCCCGTCCAGCAATGATCCTCATCTTTAGGATACTTCTTATCATAGTCAGAAGCCAATGTCAGATTCTCCAAACCTGCTTCTGCGATTCTGCCCGGCCAACTATAACGTAACACTTTGACAGTTCCCCATTTATTATCCAAAGCCATTGTCAAAGGAGCATCCAAAGTCAATTGGTTTCCATCCGCCTTACTTACTGACTATCCCAAACCAAATCCATCTCTCCTTCTTTCCAGCCCAAAGCAGAAATACCTCCGCCAAAAATATCACAACCGACAGAAGCAATCCATTCTTTCGTAGAGGGGCGGACAATCCGGACCCGCTCTCCGGAAACCAGCTGTACATTATTGGTTACCTGAAAAGTACAAGTATTTACAGGAACGTATGATGTCAGTACATCCAAGGTATCCGTAACAGCCAAATCATTCCGTCCTTCAATATAAAGCAAAGCCCCTCTGTCCACTCCCTTTTTCAACAATACGGTCTGTTCCCTGTCACTGCCGCGCAGCACGACTCCCGACACAGAGATACGCAAGCTCTCATTCAATTCAAAAGTTCCTTTATCCAACAAAAACAGCCCCACGAAAACCATTTTTATCCAAAGCCAATGAAGATACATAGTCAATGGCACGCTGGATACGAGAGGAATTATCTCCAGGCTGCCATGAAACAAAAACGGCATTCGCCACATCAGGTATAGGCTGTTCCGAATTATGGTAACCGCAAGAAGAATAATCTAGAATACGGTTTCCGCGTTCATCAGTCACATAAGTCAGTTTTTCTTCCTTCACCTGTAAAGGAAAGGTTTGCGCAGAAATCCGCGCAAACCCCAAACTTAAAAATCCAAATAATAATAACTTATAATTCATTTTACATCAAACTTTTACGTTTTGCCAAGTATCATGATTGTTCTTTTATATCCGTCCAATCCACTTTCTTTGCAGGATCTATGCCATTAATGTATTTTTCAATATTGGTATACCCGTCGCCATTACAATCTTTCACCGCATCACCCGGATCATTAGGATTGAGTCCGTATCTCACCTCCCAGACATCCGGCATACCATCACCATCCGTATCAACCACAGGCGTACCTTTATATTCGGGCAAGCACCTACCTGACGGGGATCTGTAATGATACCTTGTTATAAGAGTCAACAGGAAGACGTCTTTTTACATAAGTACTAACGAATTCAGGAGCGTCTTTCACGTAAATAGCTTTCCCTGTCTTCACCGTCTTCATCACACGGGCATCCACCGCATCCCTTTTAGGGAAAGTAGCCCCGGCATTTTCCAATACATAATTATAGGCAGTTTTGGCATCCATAATAGTCACATGGGGCATTGAGAAAGGCTCGTTTACACGAATTTGATCTGTAAACTTCCCTGCGTCCGGCATATCGTATACCTGCACGCCGCCATCCCAATTATTCTTTGTCACACGCGCATTACCTTCCACTACATTTCCGGCTACATACGCTTTACCAAATGTATCCGGTTTCTTCTTGTCACGACTTGATTCGGGTTTCACAATCCGGTGGGCAATCGGCTTATCTTTCGGAGTGATAGGCCCCGGTTTAAAATAATTATTAATAATATTCAAACGGCTGGTTTCATCTCCCCCGTCAACAGAACGGTTCCACCAATAAAAGTCACATTGTTTACCAGATTAAAATCCTCATTCATGCCAATGGAACAGTTACGGCTGATATTGGATGCGAACAAGTTACGGCAAAACATACTGTTATGCCACCTATAGTCGCCCCGAAAGCATGATTGTAACAATCCAAAGCTTCCGAAAAAATAGAGTTCTGAATAGTTATGTTGACAGTAGGAAGCTTCAGACCATGCCCTGTGGAATCGCGATTGTATACATGGCGGTAAACAGACATGTTTTCATCCAGTCCCCAACTGGCAGAGCAGTGATCGATAATAACATTACCCACACAGTTACCTCCCAAAGCATCATCCCGGAAGAACACATCCTGCGCCCCCCGACGGAAACGCATATGGCGGATAATAATATCATGCGTATCAAGCAGGAAAGAGGCTCCTGTTACACAAACCCCATCCCCCGGAGCTGTCTGACCTGCAATAGTGATATACGGAGCACGGACGTTTATAGGGGTTTTCAGCCGGATAACACCCGAAACATTGAACACAACAATACGCGCACCACCGGTCTCACATGCCTCACGCAACGTTCCGGGCCCACTGTCAGCCAGCGAATTGACCACAATTACTTTTCCTCCACGTCCACCGGAGTATAGGCCCCTCCCCCTTCTGCCCCGGGAAAGGCAGGTATGTTGCTCTTTATTAAATCCTCAGGTTTGGATGCCCATGGTTTATAAGGACGTCCTTGAACAGCCTCAGACATTACTACAGGTAATGCTTTCGCCCATGCCTCATCCGATTTCCGGTCTATTTCCTTTTGTTGTTGTTCTCCTCTGATTTTTACCGAATCAGGAATTACAGGATACTGTGCCGCCACAGGCAACACACATGCAGTCAATGCTGCCACTGCAAATAGTTTCTTTAGTTGATTCATTTGGTCGCTAAATTATTATTTTTCTTATAACTTCGTAACATAACACCCTGCTTTTACATGATTCAAACACACATTGCGAGTATTTCTATATCAAAGACGGAACAGAAAGCCTGTTGTACTCTCTATCCGCACATAAAAAAAGAGCTTGACACCGTTTCACCGGGCAAGCTCCTTTTCCGCTTTTCAATAAACATTAATTTATATCTTTCCTCCACGTGCCTTGATACGTTCATACCAAGCCTTACGTTCTTTCACTAAATCATATCCCCGCTTAGAGAGGTAATTATTAATCCGGCCTTTGTATTTGCCGAAAGCAGCATGTTTCTTATTTGAATTTTCAGCATCCATGGCAAATTCACGGGCTTCAACAAGCCATGCCATAATCTGCGCTTTCTCTTCTTCTTTCAAGGTAGGAATCATGTCAACCGTAGCTTTATAAGTTACCATTACCACACCATAAGTCATGCCATCTTTCACTGCATCTATCTGCTTGGCATCCAAATAAAGCGAAAGATCGGCCGGGAAAGCGAAATGAGTGCGGTAAAGTGCCGCATCCTTTTCAGCTTCGGCAGCTTTAACGGCTTCTTGTTTCGCATCGCCCGTCAGGGTTTCTTTTGCCAGCTTCACTTTGGCATCGCGCGTTTCGTATATGTCATTCAGTTTAAAATAACGGTTGGCTATGATAGTTGTCACTTCACGGGCGGCAACGGTATCTGTCAACTCCAGTTATCTACAATCTTCTGCGAACGTTTCACAATAGATTCCACGTAAGCCGGATCGCGGCCTTCACGGTCCAAATCCACTGCTCCGGCGGTAATGACTACCGCATGAGCAACAGAAACATTATACCTGACTTTTGTATCATATCCTGTCTTCTTTCCTCCGTTTATTACATCAACTTTCCTTTAGAAGCCAATGTATCATAATTGTTTCTCAAATCAGACCAGTCAATACAATTTCTAGTGCTGATACCATTAATATATTTCTCAATATTTGTATAGCCGTCACCGGTACAGTCCTTATTAGCATCCGAAGGATCATTAGGATTCAAGCCATTTGCCTTTTCCCATTCATCGGGCATGCCGTCACCATCTGTATCCACATACGGAGTTCCTTTGTATTCCGGATAACCACCCATCTGGCGGATATCGGTAATGATACCTTGCTTATAAGAATCTTTCGGCAAACGGCGATATTTAAACTGTCCGTCTTCTCCCATTGATTTAGGAGCCAGCCCGGTCAAATCACCGTTAGCATCCTTGGCCATCTTCTTATCATAATAAGGAACGCCTGTTCTCACTTCCTCTACAATACGTTCATCCACAATATCACGGCAAGGAATGTTGGCACCTGCATTTTTCAGTACAAAATCGTATGCATCATGTGCAGAAGTAATGCGGATGTACGGCATTTCAAAAGGACGGTGCTACGCATATTCTCCGTATATCCATCTGTATTCGGCTGAGTTTCAATCTGGATACCACCTGCAGTTGTCCTCTGTAATGGCAGGATAGCCTTCCATAATATTACCATCAGCATAAACACGGCCATACACTTTATGATCCAATTTGCTTCGTCCCGCTTCGGGTTTCAGGATGCGATGCCCCACAGGAGTATCTTTCGGAGTGGCCGGTCCCGGTTTATAATAGTTGTTGATCATATTGAACATAGCAGTATAATCGCCACCGTCCGAAGAACGATGTACCCAGTTGAACACCACATTGTTTACAAAATTGAAAACACCATTCCAACCGACGGAAGGATTACGTCCCGAATTACTTGCCCACAGGTTACGCATAAATGCACAATTCTCACCACCTAAAGTGCTGCCGAATGCATGATTGTAAGTATCCAGCGCTTTTGCCGAGATAGTATTCTGTATGGTAACATTTACGGTAGGCAGTTTCAGATCTTTTGATTCATATTGTCCTTCGCTGGGGTCGTACATATGGCGATAGAAAGAGATGTTCTCATCCAATCCCCAAGTACAAGAGCAATGGTCAATCATGATATTTCCAATCGGGTTGCCTCCGAAAGAATCGTCACGATGCCAGACTTTGTTTCGCCACGGCGGAAACGCATGTGGCGTACCACTACATCATGCGTATTTACCCAAAAAGACTCTCCGGCAATACATACCCCGTCACCCGGAGCTGTCTGTCCTGCAATAGTGACGTATGGAGCCCGGACGATAATGGGAGATTCCAATTTAATAATACCTGAAACATTGAAGACAATGATACGCGCTCCACCTGTCTCACAAGCCTCACGGAAAGAACCGGGACCACGGTCATTCAAATTAGTCACGGTAATCACCTTACCGCCACGACCGCCGAAACTGTACATGCCTCCTCCCTCAGCACCGGGGAAAGCAGGAATTCGTGCCTGCGGCAAATCGTATGGACGGGAAGCCCACGAAATATACGGACGACCTTCTTTCGCTTCTTTCAGTACGACAGGCAATGCTTTTGCCCAGGCTTCGTCAGAGCGGCGACGTTCTTCACTCATCATTTTCTGGTAGGCTTGCTTCGCTTCCTCAGTTATCTGGGGATACTGGGCCCTTGCTACAGGAGCAATAAAAGTAGCCATACACAGTCCTAAAAACAATTTTCTTTTCATACTTTATTCTTAAAAAATTATATCTGTGCTATAAGTAAGTTGGAATTTATATTCCGTTCTCTTTTTCTTAACAATTATCTTTTTCAAGACGTTGCCTTTCGGGGATATGTACTCAAAAAATGCTTGTATCTGTCATAATAAACTAGCAGATATAAAACTATCGTATTAAATTATTTCCTAGCATCCAATGTGCCTTCTGATTCATAATAATCCAACCATCCTTTTGATTGCTCCAACCACGGATTCATATTCAATACATTAGAGGCAGACCGGACAGGTAATAGTTTTCCTGCCATGAAATTACTGCTTCCTGACCATTCACATTATCTACCGGAGTTTCTCTATCCTGTAAAACAAAGTGCTGGCTCCAGAACTCTCCCAACCTATTCATTTCGGCTTGTAAGTCTGCCGCATTATCCACATCTACAGGCTCAAAATCAGCAATGACAGAAACAAGAGGATCTGCTTCCGTCATAATCCTTCACTTGTAAATATTTACCCACACGGGCAGTACCATTTAACGGTTCAATACCCAAGGTAGTACAGGTGGTATTGTTATCACTTGCATCATCATTATACAACATCCAACGCCATAAATCCCAATAACGCTTCCCCTCATAAGCTAATTCTACCTGACGCTCACGCAGACAAGCCTTAATAGCTTCATTCTTATCGGTAATCGTTCCCAAACCATAATTATTGGATGCAGGAATACCTACCCGGGCACGAATTTCACCAATTGTTTTCACTGAATTACTTATATCCCCCGTAGCCGCATAACATTCTGCAAGGTTCAACAACAATTCAGCATAACGATATTCGTATACATCAGTGCCATCCATTGATATGTGTTTGCACTATTTTCAGCCGGATCGGACATTTTACGTACTATCGCCGGACTGCTGCCTTCATTTTCCGTGTAATAATGCAACTGAGAACCATCTTCTTTCGTTTCACTCCAACGATAATTCCAAACTACGGCATCTGCATCCTGATCATATCCCCATTTTGCTCCGGAGAAAGTAAACGTGTAATAGAAACGCGGATCACGATTCTTGAAGAATAAAGAACGGTCGTACCCGTTTATCGCCTCACCGTCATCATTTACAGCTTTGGAACCATCCGCCATCGGGAAAATATCCAACATACCCATAGGAACATGATAACCGGAACCACTGCCACCCATTGTTTTCAAGCGGATTGTTTTCTGCCATCCACTATGCTCATCATTTTTAGAGGTAGAGCTAGCCAACAGTTTGACCATAATCACCTCCTTACATTCCTGATTGTCAAACTTGTAGAACATTTCATTCCAGTCTTTGGCGGAATTGCCATACAAACCATAACCTTCGCTGCTCAAGAAAGCCTGTGCTTCTAGAGTAATATCCAACGCATCTTTCCAGCGTTTACTGCCTGTATTATTCCAATCTGCATTAAAGATAGGGCTTGCAAATACCAGCGCCACGCGGCTTCTGTATGCCAATGCAGCTTCCTTGGTCAACCGTCCATACTGGTCACTTCCCCATTCTTTACGAGTGGGAAGCAGATTCGCAGCCTCTTTTAAATCACTCAAGATCTGGTTGACACATGTTTCCACACTTTCACGATTATAATCTTTAGCTCCCTCACGGTCGGCCGCCATAAGCACTTTATTTACCACAGGAACAGCTCCGTATACACGTACCAAATCAAACAACTGCATGGCACGGAAGAAATAAGCCTGTCCTTTCGCTTTTTTATGGCAGCTTCCGACAAGTCCTGACCATATTTATCAACTCCTTCCAGAATTTCATTGCAACTGCGGATACGGCTATATGGATCATTCTTTATATTCGTAGCCAGATTACTGCCAAAATAAGTTTCACAGTCCGTAGCTTTTTTCAAACTTCTGGAAGCGTCAAATTTCTTCTCGATCCCCCATTTCTCCTCCGTATAAGTTGAATAGTCATTCCAACTACCGGACAAACCGTATGATTGCGGAGGAGTCATCCCCGACTTATAAAAATAGTTATAATACACATTCTGAATATATAAGTCCAAGTTAGATTCGATACCGAAAGTTTTTTCCGGTGAATAACTGTCATACGGATTCATATCCTGCAAGAACTGGTCACTGCAACTGCTAAATGCCAATCCGGCTGCCAATAACACAGTATATAATATGCGCTTTTTCATATCAATGATTCTTTTTAATTTTAGAATGATACATTTACTCCCAACGACCACGTTCTCAATGTAGGATACAATGAAGTTGTTCCACAATACATATTACGATAATGATCGGGATACGGGTTATAGAAATCCCATAGATTATTACCTGTCAGACTTAATTTAGCCGACTGGATCTTTAAAGGTGACAACCATGCCTTAGGTAGCGTATAACCGATACTTAAGTTACGGATATAGCAACGGAACGTACTGATAGACCAAAAATCAGACGGTGCAATCACCGATCCTGATATTCTGTTGTCCAAACCTAAATTAGGGTATTTCCCCGTCGTATTATTTCTTTCATCAAACATATCTTTCCAGAATGAGTCCGGTGTCCAAAGCATATCCCCACTGGATGTTGTGATTTTATTGACGTCAAATCTGGCGATAACCACCCCATGAAGTGGCAATCATCATATTAAAACTGATGCCTTTCCATTCCACCCCCAGTTTGGTGGTAAAACCATATGTCTTTCCACTCTTATTCAGTTTGGCATAATCCTGGGTCTTGGCAATACGTCCGTCGGGCCCCGACTGCGTACCATCCTCATTCAATACGCCACCCAAATCCTGATAAGCAACATACCCGGTTTCAACTGACTGACATCTTTCACTCCCAAATATTCAGGAGAAGTGCCTGCGGCTTCCGCATTGGCTGACAAATAATTCCAATAATTCTTAATATCATCACTATTCCGTAAAATACCATCTCCGGTACTTGTACCTCTCCATACTTTATACCCGTATGTAGGGAATATAGTAGAAACGCCCTCTCTTACAGAATTTTCCTGTATATAACTCGGAGCAGACTGGGGCCATTCTCTTACCCTGTTGCCATTAAATCCAAAATTCACTCCGATATTATATTTCACCTGATCTATTTTATCGCGCCAATTCAAAGAGAATTCACTACCAAAAGCATCAATACGCCCAAAGTTCACTTCTGTCAAAGCACCTCCTGCAAAAATAGGAGTACCTATGATACCACCGATATTCTGATTCAAGATGTCAGAGTTTATATCATAGTACACATCCACAGTCGCACTTAAACGGTTATTGAGGAAACGCAAATCAAAACCAAGATTAAATTTATCGGTATTATCCCAATGCGCATCAGGATTAGGAGTTGCTCCCGGCTTGATACCGGTCTGCAGGATACCGCCGTTAGAACCGAATCCATATCCTCTAGTCGGATCAATGAATAGAGTTGCTTCCATCCCCATGCTTTGATATTATCTTTACCGGTACGTCCCCATGAGAAACGTACTTTCATGTATTCAAACCATGAGGGCAGCAGCTTCTTCATAAACCCTTCTTCCGAAGCTACCCAACCCACGGAAACACCTGGGAAGAAACCCCAATAATTGGATGGAGCAAACTTAGTGGAAGCATCGCTACGGAATAAGAATTGGAACAAATACTTATCGGCATAATTATAGCTTACACGACCTAAATAAGACAAAGACCCCTGTTTGTATTTATATGTAATAGAATTACCTGTATCCATAGTTCCCGCACTTGGCGAAGTACCCAAATAACCATCCGGGTCAGGATTATTAAACAACATTCGCTTGGAATGCATATAAGCCTGCATTTTTTCTACAGCAGCCATGGCGGAAATGCTATGCTTGCCAAACTTCCTTCATAATTCACATAGAAGTTCAACTGCTCGTTTTTAGCCATCTGGTCTGAATATACCACAC
>ENA-OQCS01000805-OQCS01000805.1-human-gut-metagenome-genome-assembly--contig:-NODE-805-length-17340-cov-3.837158_pt1 | contig 17340 bp, 20 predicted proteins | sample MGYA00242757_ERZ504575 | MGnify/ENA primary metagenome ERZ504575 (study PRJEB26092, sample SAMD00036297) | human gut metagenome | host: Homo sapiens | study: EMG produced TPA metagenomics assembly of...
GCGTCGTACTGATGTTGTATTCTTTCCTTGTCGGAAGAAGATAGCTCCATAGAGTTCACCTCCTTCCCGCGTGGAGTAGAGGACGGGAGTTAAGGGCTTGTCCTCTCTGCCCCTTTCGCTCCGTACCGTTCGGGAGATGGCTCTTGAGTGCGCTTTTCAGAAAAAAGTTGAAAAAAGCAAAATGCGCCCGTCCGCAAGACGCGGACGGGCGCAAAGGAAATGTAAGCAGTAGCTAAATGTATTGACAGTTCACATTCATAGCCGGAATATCCCGCTTGCGGAGCATAGCTTTTTTTGACCGCAAAGCATTAGGCGGGTTACAGTAAATAAAAATGGACACGGCGATACCTCCCCGATACCGCCGTATCCTTAAAAAAGGGCGACTTTAATACACTACCCGCAATCCATTCTATAATAGGGAACAGCGGCTTTTGCGCAATATTAAATAAAAAAGCCGATAACACATAGGTTTTTTGACCTAATGCGTTATCGGCTCTGCGTCTATGCGTCTGGCACTTTTAATCATTTTTTTTTGAATTTATTATATGTGTTAGCTAACTGTCCACAAGCCGCGTTAATCTCTCTGCCATGAGAAACTCTCATAGTAACTTCAAGTCCTGCTTGCTCTAATTGATGTTTGAATGCAACTATTTCCCGTTTCTGTGGTGCTTTAATTCTTGAATTGCTTGTTGGGTTGTATTGTAACACGTTAATCATAACTTTTTTGCCCCGAAACCATTTTGCAAGTTGTCTTACATCTGAGGGCCGGTCATTTATACCCGGTAAAAGCAAATACGCAAAGACAATTTTGCGATTATGCCTTTCAGAATAGGATAAGGCTTGCTTAACAACATCTTCAATAGCATATATGCGCATGTGAGGAATAATACGATTTCTTGCAGATTGTGTTGCTGCGTGTAAAGATATTGTCAACTGAATTTTAAGATGTTCCTCGCGCAATTTTTTTAATTGATCGACCGGACCAACTGTTGATATGGTAATGCCGTCGGTTGGAAAGTTGAGCCCATATCTATCTCGGAGAATATGGATTGCTTTTATCAAGTTGTCATAATTGAATAAAGGCTCTCCCATACCCATAAAAACGATACGGTTTACTTTTCGACGCAACAATATAATCTGTTGTACGATTTCTGACGATGTTAGATTACGAACAAAGCCATTTCGCCCGGACTCACAAAAAATACAACCAACAGGACAACCGACTTGTGTGCTCACGCAAACAGTTCCACCATCTCGCCGCTTGATAAAAACCGTTTCAATGTATTTGTTGTCTTTCAGTTCGTAAACATACTTTTCAGTATCACTGCTTTTGCAAATATTTTTTACCAACATTGATAGATTTTTTTGCGTGGTAATTGCTTATATAATTCTTCATATAAGGCTTTTGCTTCATTCTCGCCAATAACTTCCGACATTTCTTTGTAAGTAAATCCGTATGGATCATTCCGTACTTCCGCAGGCGTATATTTAGGTAAACGTTTCATTTTTATATCCTTTCTTCTAAATAATAAAAGTTTGTTTTTCTGTATTTTTGATTACAATCTCTAATTTTTCTACATCAATGATATGCGTCAATTTGCATTTAGGGCAGAAAAGAGGAAAATCTTTTAATACAGTATTATGAAATACTTGAACTCTCGTCTTTCCGTTACAAATCGGACATTTTATCCAATATTTTTTAAGCATTATATTTCACTCGTCCTTTTTACACAAAAAAAAATGCAGGTCAATCCTCAACATGAGCATTGACCTGCATTTATAATGCACAGAGCAGTACAACAAAACTAAGGCATAGCTTGCACTATGTCTATACTATATCTATACGTCGTTAGTTTTTGTATAGCATCCGCAAAATAAGCATGACAAAAAAGCCCATGTTGAAAATGGGAAAATCCTTTTTTTCAATGCTTATCTAATACGCATGCTATGCAACATAAACGCCGCCTCCTTTTACATAAATTTTATTTTATCAGAAAATCAGTCTACTGTCAATACACAACAGGAAGTATTTAACCTAATGATATGAATTGTGTGGACATATCCAAAAAGAAAGGTGAACTGTAAAATGTAACAGGGTGAATGAAAATGGCAAAAAGACCCGTACCATTGTACGACTTTAAGGCTTTCGGGGCAGCTATAAAAGCCGCGAGAAATGAATACGGCGAGAGCCGCAAAAAGGTAAGCGACGAGTTATATATTTCCCCGCGCTACCTTGCGAATATCGAGAACAAGGGACAACAGCCGAGTTTACAGGTATTCTATGACCTTGTAACCCGGTATCATATTTCGGTAGATCAATTTTTCTTCCCGAACAGCAATGCGGAGAAATCCACCGGGCGGCGGCAGCTTGACGCGCTGCTGGACGGTATGAGCGATAAAGGCATACGGATTGTAACCGCAACAGCAAGGGAGATAACGGAAGTCGAAAAAGCAGAGGATTAACCTCACAATATGAGAAATCGGGAGATTGCAGCGCATGGCGGCTGCAATCTTTTTTTGCGTCCAAAATCAAAGGAACGCGCAACAAATACCGCCTTTCGGTGGGGGTATGGAGTAGATAGCAAGCACAGCAAACGAGTACCCGTTTGCGGAAAATGCTTGTTGGGATAATCCCAAACCCTTATACCGAAAGGCGGTGCGGAAATGGAAAACCGAAAGAGAAATATACAGATGAAGTTTTACGTTACGGAAGAAGAAAAGCGGCTGATCGACGAGAAGATGAAGCAGCTTCCCATAAAGCAGTATGGGGCATACTTCCGTAAAATGGCGATAGACGGGTATATTCTTGTCGTTGACCGAAGCGACACAAAAGCATATATCCGGGAACTGCAAGCGGTGAGCCGGAACATCAACCAAATTGCAAAACGCGCCAATGCGACGGGGACGGTTTACAGGCAGGATATAGAGGACATTAAAAAGGCGGTGGACGAGATATGGCGGTTACAAAGACGCACCCTATTAAATCAACCTTAAAGGCTGCGATAGACTATATCTTAAATCCCGAAAAGACAGACGGGAAGCTGCTTGCGTCCTCTTTCGGCTGCGGGCTGGAAACCGCCGATATTGAGTTTGCATGGACGCGGGAAGCTGCCGGAGATCGCGGCACACATTTAGGGCGGCACTTGATACAATCCTTTGCGGTGGGAGAAACCACACCGGAAGAAGCGCACAAAATCGGCATGGAACTTGCCGGGGCGGTATTAGGCGGCAAGTATGAGTTTGTTTTGACAACTCACGTCGATAAAGACCATCTGCATAATCACTTGATTTTCAACGCGGTTAGCTTCGTTGACTACAAAAAGTACCATTCCAACAAGCAAAGCTATCACTTATCCGGCGCACCAGCGACAGGATATGTAAAGAGCATGGGCTATCCGTCGTCGTACCGGGACAGGACAAGGGAAAAAGCTATGCAGAATACACCGCCGAAAAGCAAGGGACAAGCTACAAAGCAAAGCTGAAAACGGCGATAGATACTCTCATTCCCCAAGTGAAAGATTTTGACGAACTGCTGCGCCGCTTGCAGGAAATGGGGTATGAAATCAAACAGGGCAAATACATTTCCTTTCGCGCTGCCGGACAGGAACGGTTTACCCGCACAAAGACGCTCGGCGCGGCCTATACGGAAGAAGCGATAAAGGAGCGTATCAAGGGCGTGTATGTTGCCAAAACAAAAACGCTGCGGGAAGATAAGAAAATCCGGCTTGTCGTCGATCTTGAAAACAGTATCAAAGCCCAACAGTCGGCGGGCTATGAACGGTGGGCAAAAATCCATAATCTGAAACAGGCTGCTAAAAGCATGAACTTCCTAACCGAAAACAAGATTGAGTATTATAGCGAACTTGAAAGCAAGATAGCCGATATTATGACCGCTCATGACGCGGCGGCAAAGGCGGTTAAGGAAGTGGAACAGCGTATGTCTGATTTGTCGCTGCTTATCAAGCACACCACCACATACCGACAGTTAAAACCGATTTACGATGAATACCGAAAATCGCCGGACAAGGAAAAGTATCTGCGGGGGCATGAAAGCGAAATTATCCTGTTTGAAGCTGCGGCAAGGGCATTAAAGGAAATGCAGATAAAGAAGCTGCCCGATCTCGCCGCGCTGCGCAAGGAGTATAGAAGCTTAAACGACAGGAAAACCAAATTGTATGAAGATTATCGGCAAGCCAAGAAGCAAATGCAGGAATACGGCGTTGTCAAAAAAGAACGTCGATAGTATTCTTTACCCGTCCCAAAGCAGGCGCGGGAGCAGGAGCGATAAGGCGCAAAACATGGGTGGCAAGTGGAATGTTAAGGGCTGAAAACGCCTGTGTTTCTGCGGCTTCCAGCGCATGAAAACGACATAGACGATAAAGTATATTCAAACCCGCAAAAACGGCTTTCTAATTGTCCACGCAAGGACAAAAAAAGAACAGGGGCGCGGTGCCGGAAATCGGCAACCGCGCCCCTGTTCTCTATGGGCTATTCCTCGTCGGTCAAGATAAACTCCCTTTCGGAAAACTCGCTGTCCGTCATGGCTTGCAGCTTGTTCACCGCTGCGGCGGCAAGCTGGCGCATATCCTCGTCCATGTAGGGCATGGCGGCAAGGATATTTTCAAGCGTTGTTTCCCGGCTGTCCTCGGCGTAGATCGCAACAATGTTTTCTTCCTCAATGGTAAAGCGGGTATTCATGCTATCAAACCTCCAAATCCTTTTTATGCTCTTTCTGTTTATCTTTCGGCTGCTGCGCCGCCTGTTTCTTGTATTCGTCCAGCTTCTTCAAAATGGACGGTTTTTTCTGCGGCTGTTCCCGTTTCTCGGCTTTTACCGCTTTTGCAAGGTCGGTAACGGAAATCGCTTCCCCCGCCTTTGCCCGCTGCTCAAAATCTGCAACGGTGGGCGTTGCGGCGTATTGTTGATAAGCCCGTCAAAATTGTTGTCGTTCTGCTCTATGGTGTCCTCGACGTGCTTTAAGGGATTATCCCGCTGCGGCTGCTCGGCGGCTATGGCATAAGCTGTGTGCCATTCCCCATAATGAGATACTTCCCGTCCTCCGACGCATGGTGAAAACCAAATCCCGCCGCTTCGATCTGTTCACGGCTCATATCGGTAATATGAAAATTGCCCCTCGGCGTTCTAACGGTTTCACCCGTCAAAAGGCTGTCGGGGGTCGCTTCCGGCTGCTGCTTTTCAAGCTGCCCGTCCTTGTAGGAATATCCTTGCGCCGCGATTGCTTCAAGGGTCTTGCCCGTAACGTCGCCATAAATCCGCTTGTCTGCGTCAACCAGCATTTGCAAAGTGTCTTGTACGGTGTCGGACAAGGCTTGCTGCTGTTCGGGCGGCAGCTTGTCAAATACGGGGGTCTGCTGCTCCTGCAAAAACTCCGGCACTTGCTGAAAACCGATACTGTCTACATAGTGGGCGGTGTCCTCGTCGTTCTGATGAAGCACAACAATGTCGGAAACGGAAAGGCTATGCCCCTTAAAGTCGGCGGGGTGGTCGATATTAAACCTTTCCCAAATGTCGCCCAGCGTCATATCCTTTGTAAGCGGTGCAGTATAGACGAGTTCATAATTTACCCGGTCAATGGTAAGTCCAGCCGCTTGCAGACGGTCATAAGGCTCAAAGCGCAAGTCCCTTGTTTCGTCCCCGCGCTTTAACTGATAAATGGAAAAGGTATCGCCCTGCTCCTGCTCGGCTTGCCGCTGCTGCTGCAACTCGGTAAAATGCCCCTCAATCTCGGTAATGAGTTCCTTTGCGGTGGTCTGTATTGTTTCAAGGGACGCTTTTAACTCGGTCATTTCCTTGCCGCTGCTCCAACCAGCCACATAGCCGAAAGAGTAATCGGAAGTATCAAGGCCGAAATGCTGGCAAACCGTATAAGCGACGCTTTCCGCTTCTACCTCGCAGGTATGGCGGTCAACGCGGTTTTGCTGCTCCGGCGGGGCGTTTAAGTCTACGTCGTGCAGCTTCGCATGGGCGATTTCGTGAATGGCGGTCTTTACCGCCTGTAATTCACTCACGCCCTCTTTGATTGCAATACGCTTGTCGGTCAAACTGAAATACCCATTTGCGCCGTTTGTGATCTGCTCAAATGCAATCGGGACGGGGGACGCTTTTTCAAGGGCGGCGAAAAAATCCTCGTACTGCTCCACATCGGCAAGCAGCGGTTTAACGGAAAGGTCGGGAAACTCCTTGCCCTCGGTCTGCGAAATATCAAAGACGGTTATAACCTTAAAGGCGGGGACGGTGATTTCCTTTTCTTCCTTTACCACTTTTCCCTCGCGGTCAAGCATGGGCTTTCTCGTTTCGGGGTCGATTTTATCAACCAGCTTTTTCACCTTGTAGGGCGCGGGGGCAAAGATTTTAATGCCTTTCTCGCCTTTCTTTACATGGCGGTCAAACTCCTTTTCCCATTGACGGAAGCCATTACCAAATTGCCGCCCTGCATAGCAATTAGGATAGTGTTATTCAAACTATAATCATGGAACTTTGACATAGCGGTTAGAAACTCTTTGTAGCGGTCGCTGTCAAAAATCGCCTGTACGCCCTGTTCCAAACGCGCGGTGATCTCCTTTACCTTTTCGGCGGGCTTTTCGGAAGTAAGGATAATGGGGACGACGGGGCGGGGCTGCTGCGGCTCTGCGGCCTGTGCGTCTGCTTGCTGCGTTTCGGCTGCGTCCATATAGGCTTTGTCCTGTTCGCCGCGCTCCGGCTGCGGGTAACTCATAATGCGGTATTCTTCCGGCACTTCGCGCCCCTCAAACTGCCGTTCCCACTCGTCGCCGCTTTCCACGATATAGCCGTACTCGGTAAACGCGCCTTTTTCCTGCGCGGCAGCGTTCCTGCCAAAAGTAGAAAGGTCAATGCCGCCTTTCCATTCTTCGGGCATTTGTACCATGCCGGATTGATTTAAGTAATAGTCGCCCAAATCGTGGTAGTTATGTACTTCGGGGATATGGACGTAAAAATCCACGTTGTAGGTGAAGTCAATTACCTGTCCAATATTTGCAAGCCCGTTTTTCTGCTGCAAAGCTGCGTTCAGCTTGCCAACCTCGGCGGGGTCAAGCTGTTCGAGCCGCGCCGCAAGAAAATTGAGTTCGTCCACGTCGGCGGCGCATACCATTTCATAAGGCAAGGCAATATGTTTCTCCGGGTCGTCGGAATAGCCGCGAATGGAAAAATCCTGCGGGTTGTCGGCGGTAATGCCGACGTTCCGCATAGCTTCGTGCAACTGCTCCTTTGTGGCGGGCATATCCAACCAATAGCCGCCGGGGTCGCCCGCGTCAAAGCGGCTGCGGTTGCCTATCATAATAGAAAACTGTTCGCTCATGTGTTCACGCTCCTTTTCCTGCCCGGTATTTTCGGGGATAGCTGCCGCCTGTTGCTGCTGCGGGGGTTCTTCGCCCTCTATGGTGTAGTCCGGCATGAGCATACCGTTTACTTTGAAATAGTCGGCGTACTCCTGCGGGATAGGCGGGGAGATTTCCGTAAACAAGCGGTCATACGCTTTGATACGCCCATTCAGATACTTTTCCATAGCTGCCTTGTCGGTGAAAACCTTTCTATCTTGTCCGGCAATCTTCGCTTGGGTTCTGCTTGGGCTGTTGGTGCGCACGCTCCATGTAAGCGTCCATGAATACGGGATAGATTTCTGCGCTTCTTTGTCGTAGCGGGTATTCTCGTAAATGTAGTAATTCATCTGATATACCCGGTTGCTGCGAATATGGCGGTTATGCTCGGTGGTCTGCCACTCGTTAGCGGTGTGCTGGACGTGCGGCGTTCTCACATATTCAAGTGTTTTATCCAGCAAAAGCGTTCTTCCCGCCTGTTCTTCCCATGCGGCGGCGCGTTCTTTAAGGTCGTCAAAAATCGCCTGTTCTGCCGCCGCGCTTTCGCTGCGCATGGAAAGTAGCTGCGCAATCGGCAAGGAAGCATAAGGGGCAATCTCCCTGTCCTTTGCTTCAAAATATATCCGGCGTTCTATCCGCATGGTTTCGGCGGCTTCTAATTTGTCATGGTCGTATGAGGAATACGGCATATTCTTTCATCACGTCCTTTCTCGGTCATATAAGGGTTTGGGACTATCCCAACAAGCAAAATGCCCGCGCTCTCTATGGGAAGCGCGGGCATTTCTCGCAAACGGGTACTCGTTTGCTGTGCTTGCTATGTAGTTGTTTTTATCCGTAAACGCTGTTTCTCTCGCTTTGGGCTTTCTGTCTGCGGCGTATCTTTGCCGCGCAATCGGGGCAGTATTTCGCCCGGTTGCTGCCCGCCGCAAACGTGCTGCCGCATACCGCGCAACGCTTCAAATCGGTTTCCCCGCTGCGGGTGATCTGTTCGCAAAGCTGCCTGTCGGCGGGTAATACCGCTTCGCGGAAATAGCGGCATAGCAGCGAATAGCTGATACTCTGCACACAAACGCAAGTTTCCCCGTCGTCCAGCAGCAGACAATTCCCGCAATCGTTGTTTGCACAAGCGGCGCGGGTCATTTTCTTTACGGCGCGGTATTGCTTTTCATCAAGCTTATCATTTTCGGTTCTGCTCGACGCGGAAGTTTACATACTTGCCGCCTGTGTCGGCAAGCAGCACAACTCCGTCAAAGGTCTTTCCCGTCTTGGTCGAGTACATACCTTTGATTTTTACCTTTCCGTCTTTCAAAAGGGCGGCGGCAATCGCCTTTGTGAAAGCCTTTTTGCGCTGCTCAAAAAAGCGGTCATTCTTCCACATCACAAAGCTGCAAGCCCTGTCGGAGCAGTAAAAGTTTTTCTTGCCCTCGTAAACCGCCGCGCCGCAACGGGGGCAAGTGCCGATTGCTTCCCGCTGCGGGGTAAACAGCTTCGCTTTATCCTCGGAAATCGCGGAATAGGTCTTGACAAGCCCCGCTGTCATTTCCTCAATCCCGCGCATGAAGTCGGCGGGGCTGTCGCTGCCCTTTGCAATCCCGGTAAGGCGCGTTTCCCATTCTGCCGTAAGCTGCGGGGACGTAAGGCTGTCGGCAGAATAGCGACAAGGTTATACCCGTCCTTTGTGGGGATTAGCTTTTTGCCCTTGCGCTCGGCAAAGCCCGCGCTAATGAGTTTTTCAATGATACCCGCCCGCGTCGCGTGGTGCCTAACCCTTTGCGCTCCGCGTCCTCCGGCGTGTCCTCCTTTCCCGCACTCTCCATAGCCGAAGTAACGTATCTTCGGTAAATGCCTTTGGGGGCTGCGTGTAACGTTCGGAGATCTCCGCTGCCGGATTGTCAAAGGTCTGCCCCTCGGCAAGCGGGGGTAAAACCGCTTCCGGCTCTGCGTCCTCGTCCTGTTCCCCGGACGCGGCGCGGGATAGTCTTTCAATCTCGCGCCAACCCTCGCAAAGCGTCGTCCTGCCCTTTGCGGTAAAGGTATAGCCGCCGCAAGTGAAAACCGCCGTAACCGCTTCATACTCATAGGGCGCGGCAACGGCGCAAAGCAGTTTTGCGCACACAAGGGTCATTAGCTTTTTCTCACTTTCGGCAAGGGAAGAAAAGCCCGTTTTCACAAACTCCGCTGTCGGCAAAATGGCGTGATGGTCGGTTACTTTGCTGTTGTCGCAAATCCTCGCAAGGTCGGCTTGCAGCTTCACGCCCTGCATAAAGGGGAGAGCAGCGCAAAGGCCGGTGATAAGTTCCTTTGTGCTGCCCTCCATATCGGAAGTGATATATTTGCTGTCGGTGCGGGGATAGGTCAAAAGCCGTTTTTCATAAAGGGCTTGCGCATAGTCAAGGGTCTGTTTCGCCGTAAACCCATACAAACGGTTTGCTTCCCGCTGCAAGGCGGTGAGGTCAAACAGTTTCGGCGGGGCTGCGGTCTTTTTCTCTTTTTTAAGGGAAGTACAAACGGCCTGCGATTTCTCGCAAGCCGCTTTCATCTGCCGCGCCGCCGCTTCGTCGTCCTGCCTTTCGGAAAGGGCGGCAACGCCGCCAACGTCCAGCCGGACGACATGATATTTCTCTTTCTTAAAGCTGCTGATTGCATAGTCGCGGTTTACCAGCATAGCAAGGGTGGGCGTTTGCACTCTGCCGACATTCAATGTTTTATGGTAGAGGATAGAGAAAAAGGCGGGTCGCGTTAATGCCAATGAGCCAATCGGCCTTTGCTCTGCAAAGCGCGGATTGATAGAGGTTGTCATAGCCGCGCCCGTCTTTGAGATTTGAAAAGCCCTCGCGGATTGCACTTGCTTCCATGCTGCTAATCCAAAGGCGGGAAAAGGCTTTTTGCAATTCGCCTGTTCATAGACAAAGCGGAAAATGAGTTCCCCCTCGCGCCCGCTGTCGCAAGCATTGATAATCTCGGTAACGTCGCTGCGGTGCATAAGGTCTTTGAGAATGGAAAACTGCTGCTCCTTGCCGCTGGCAACAATAAACTGCCACTCCTGCGGGACAATGGAAGATCGTCGTACTTCCATTTACGGAATTGTTCATTGTAGGTCGCCGCGTCTGCAAGGCTAATCAAATGCCCGATACACCACGACACAAGGTAGCCGCCGCCCTCAAAATATCCGCTGCGCTTTTCATTCGCGCCCATAACGGCGGCAATCGCCGCCCCGACGCTCGGTTTTTCTGCAATTACAAGTTTCATAGATTATCGTCCTCCTGCTCGGTCTGTTCGGTTTCGACTACTTCCGTTTCCTCGTCGTCCTCGTCAAAATCAAGGTCGTCAAGGCTGCTGCTGCCTTTCGCCGCGTCCTTTTTGGGCTTCAAAATCTTAAGTAGTAGAACGCGCCGCCGCCCGCTGCGGCAACAAGCAGCACGACAAGCAGAATACCCATGCCGCCGCCTTTTTCTTCTTCCGGCGGCTGCTCGGTTTCTTCCGGCTCCGGCTCGGCTTCCACACCCGCGCACTCGCTCATGTTGACGCTGCAAACCGGGCAAGCGGTGTTGACGCTTCCGGCAACGCATTTATCGGTGCAGCTACAAACGGGGGCTTCGGTCTGCCCGTCCTCCATAAGGGCGGTTAAATCCGCTTCGTCCACTTGGTTAAGGAAATGGACGGTATTTTCCCCGTCCTCGGCGCGGTCAATGATGATGTAAAAATAGTTGCCACTTTTGGTAACGACGGTGATAAACTGCTTGTCGCCGGACGCTTCACCCGTTATATCGTCCACAAGGGACATATTCCCGTCCGGGGTAAGGGGCTGCGGCTCATAGCCGCCCGTCGTTTCTTCCGGCTCGGTTTCCGGCGCGGGGGTTTCCTCGGTTACGGGGGTAGGCGTGTCGTCGCTTTCATCGCCACCGCCCGCATAAGCGGTAACAGAAAAGCCGCACATGATAACCAGTGCGGCAAGCAATACGGTAAACTTTCGGATTATCTTTTTATTCTTCATTGTCGTTGTCCTCCTGTTCGGCGGGGTAAGTGGCTTCCGGCTGCGGCAAGGTGATTTCGCCGCTGGCGTAAGCGGAGAGGAACGCGGCAAGCTGCGTCCCGTCAAGGTGTACCGCCTTTACCATTTGCACGATCTGCGCGTTTTCTTCCTCGACTTTCTGCGCTTCAAGGTCTTTCAGCTTCTTTTGCTGTTCAAGGATTTTTGCCCTCGTTTTCTCAATATCCCTTTCGATACGGTCAAGTTTCGTGTTCGCCATAGTCATTTACTCCTTTCCAAACTGTTCTTTCCATGAATAGCTGCGCCCCAATCCCTTAACGGTTTTAAGATAGGGCATAGCGTTTTCTTCCAAGTCGCCGCCCGGTTAAATAGATCGGGATAGTGTTCTTTGAGATATAAAATCTCTTGTTTCTTCATGCTCGGACAAAAGAAACAGGACGATTTACCCGGCTGCGGCAATCCTGCCGCTTTGATTTCCCGGATACAATCGTCCCTGTTCCAGCCCCATTCTTCAATGAGGGGTAGCGGTTATGATATTTTTGTCGGCTTCGTTGTACTTGCGGGAATGTTCATACCGTTTCACTTCTCCCGCGTCATAGCCGATATAGCGGTTGACTTTCTCGCCGCGCTGCCATACTTCGCGGCAAGGCGCATAGTGGTTGCAAAACTTTTCCTGCGGTGCGATTTTGTGTTTCTGCGAACAACGCTTATGCCGTAGGCAATCGACGGGAGCGTATGAGAGCGCAAGCACTCGGTTTCAAGAGATAGGCGGTTGCCGTAGCGGTCAACATACTGCACAACGGTAATCTGCGGCATACCGTGTTCCGCAAGCCATTGATTGATTATCTCGATAAATTGATAGGTATGCGGGTGTTCCGCGCCCGTATCGGCAAAGGTGATAAGGTCAATCGGGATTTTGTGCTTGTATAGGCCAATAAGTAAGGCGGCACTATTCGTGCCGCCGCCAAAAGATACAATATTCATTTTTCAACTCCTTTTAATTGTAATTTAACCGCCCGTAGGCGTAAAAGTGGGATTGCCAATAGCTGGTGTCCAGCTTTGAATACTGGATAGGGTCGCCACAATGCAGCATGACGGGGCTTCCGTCCCCGTCCTCGCCCACATAAATCCCCACATGGGAAACGCCGGGGGTGTCGTATGTACCCGTAAAGAACACCAAATCCCCCGGCTGCGGGTTAGAAACAGGGGTTGAGATGTTGTAAAGCCCTTGCGCCCCAAGTCTGCCCGTATTGTATAGGCCGCTGTTCGTCAACACATAACTCACAAAGCCGCTGCAATCAAAAGAGGTTTCCGGGGTGCTGCCGCCCCACACATAGGGAAAACCGACGTATTTATCTGCTTCCTCCATGAGCCGCGCAAACTTTTCATCGGAACCCAGCAGCGCGGCGGGTACTTCATAATCGGCGGGCGGGTTTTCATAGTATTTAGACACATAGCCGGATTGCGGGAAAAGGTCGGGTCTGTTTCCCAGCGACGACATATACATAGCGTACATGGATAGCTGTTCTTCGCCCATGATGTAAACGGGGACATGGGAGAGGTTGAAGTTTTCCAAATCCACATGAAGAATGTAATAGTTATAGGGGACTTCAACCGTATAGGGGTTGCCCTCGCTGTCCGTCCTTGTTTCGGTGCGGTAGCGTACCTGTACTTCTTCCTCGACCGTCAAGATATACTGTTTCTCAAAGAGCATTTCAAGGGTGCTTTGCACTTCATCGAGTGTAAACACGCCCTCATGCCACGCGGAAAGGATAGAAATTAGCACATAGGGGTCATGCTCGATCTCGTCCGCGTTTACCCGGTATTCGTCATAGCCGGGGTATTCGCTTTCGATATTGTCCAGCATATCTTGTAACTCGGCTTCCATAGCGGCATACGCGCTTTCCGCGCCCGTTATATCCGCGTCCTCGGAGAGATAGGACGACGCAATCAAGCCGCTGCCGCTGTTGCCGCCAAAGAGGGAGCAAGAGGACAGCCCGCCGAAAAGCAGCAGCACGATAAAGGCAATCCCGCCCACAATCAAGCAGCCTTTCCAATGCCGGACAACAAAGAACGTCGCCCGTTTGGTTTCCTGCGCGGTTTTCTTCGCCGCCTTTGCGGTGCTTCAGCGGTTTTTTTCGCTTTGCCGCCCGCTTTCAGCGTTTTTGCATACTGCTTTTTAATGCGCTGCTTCTGCCAAAAACGGGAAATGGGGTTGGAGTGCGCAAGCGCGGGGTTATCGTGCAACGCCTTTTGATAGAGAAAATCTGCGTTTGCCTTTACCGCTTGTTTTTCCGCTGCCGCCGCTGCCCGGTAGGGTTTCAGCTTATGGCGGCGTATGCCGCCCTTAACTGCCCGCGCCGCCATGCCGCCCGCTTTCTCTCCGGCAAGTTCTACCCGGTGCCCGCTTTCCACACCGACGTTTTCTTTCTCTACCTCGTAGATTTTCCCATGTACGGTACTGTTTAACTCCTGTGCCGGACGGGATAAGGGTTATGCGCAACTTGCCGTTTGGGGGCTTATCCGTCTTTTCAAAGGAAAGGCGCGTCTTGCCTTGCCTTTCGCTTCGTCAAAAACGCGCTCTTTCTTGATTTTGGTCTGCTTGGGGATAGCCGCCCGCGCTGCGTCTAAACAGTCTGCCGCCTTATCCGATTTCTTGATCGCTTTTTGAAGTTCCGGCGTTGCCCGTTCCGCTTCGGAAAACTGCAAGCGGGAAGAATGGGTTTTAGGCTGCGTCGCGTCAAGGGCTTTTTTCTCCGCGCCTTTTGCTGCGTGTCGCTCAATCTCTGCGCCGATATGCTGCACAACCTTTTCCGCTGCCACCCCTGCGGGGGCTGAATAGTTTTCTTCCTGCGGCCTTTCGCTGATACTGGACGTTTCGCCCGTCGTGAGGTTTTCCGCAACCGCACCGTCGCGGGTCATTTTTTGCGTTACCTTGTCGGGGGCTTTCAGTTCCTTGCTCAATCTTCATCACCTCCAATCCGCTGTTTTGCAAGTTCGCAATAGTCGGGGTTTAACTCAATGCCGATATAGCGGCGGTTAAGCCGTTTTGCTACCATGCCCGTCGTGCCGCTGCCGAAAAAGGGGTCAAGGACAATCCCGCCGATGGGACAGCCCGCCAAAATGCACGTTTCCGCAAGTTTCGGCGGGAACGCTGCGAAATGCCCGCCATGATAGCCGACATTGTTAATCTGCCAAACGTTGCGGCGGCTGCGGACGGGAGAAATCAACTCGTCGGCGTATGCGCCCTTTTCGCGGGGGCGGTTGATTTTCTGCGGTTGGTTTTGCCCCGGAACAGTAACGTTATACTTATTTCCTTTGCTAACTCCGCTTTTCAGCCGCCCCGCCGTTGTGGGGGCTATCGGCTCGGCTACTGCTTGCCAATCGTAATAATACTTCTTTGACTTGGTAAGCAGAAACACATATTCATAGCAGCGGGTCGGCCTGTCCCGCGTGCTTTCCGGCATGGGGTTTGTTTTGTGCCAAATGATAGAACTGCGCAAATACCAACCGTCGCCCCGCAAGGCGAGGGCTACAAGCCACGGAATACCAATTAAATCTTTGGGCTTGCAGCCGGGGGCGCGGTGGTTAAACGCCACTTGCTGCCCGTTCCTGCCTTTGGGGTATTTGGGGTCTTGGTGGTCGGCTTTGCTGCCTGTGCCGCAATAAGTGTCCGCGATATTCAGCCAACAAGTACCCTCCGGCGTAAGCACCCGCTTTACCTCATGGAATACCGCCGTAATACGGGAAACATATTCCTCCGGCGTTGCTTCCCGTCCGATCTGCCGTCTGCGCCGTAGTCCCGCAAGCATAGTAGTGGGGACGTTACGCAACAATCAACTGCATTTTCCGGCAAGGTTTGAAGCACCTGCAAGCTGTCGCCGCAATAGATTTTGTCCGTTTCTATCCTCATGCCGACACCTCGCCGGGTTTGGTCGTCATTACACGATAGAGTTCCGTATCTTGCGGGAAACGGTCAATAAAGGGCAAAATCACGTTGCCATAGAAGATAAGCCCCTCGCCCGCGTCGGAATGGGTTACATAGGTCATTTGCTGCTGCGAAATGTTAAGCTGCTTTGCAAGGATTTCCCTGTCGCCCTGGGCTTGGTTGAGCATATACACAAAATCGCTGTTTTCAAAAATGTTCTCCACCTCGCGGGACGATAACAAATCTTTCACGTTTTGGGTGATACCTGTCGGAATACCGCCCCATTTTCTAAAACGCTTCCAAATCTCAACGCTGTACGCTGCGGTCTGTTCCTCTTTGAGCAGCAAATGAAACTCGTCGATATAGTACCGCGTCGCCTTGCCTTCGCTGCGGTTTATGGTAACTCTGTTCCAAACTTGATCTTGGACAATGAGCATACCGAGTTTTCGTAGCTGGGTGCCGAGTTCTTTAATATCAAAGCAGACAAGGCGGTTGTGAATGTCAACGTTTGTTTGGTGGTTAAACACGTTCAAACTGCCATTTACATAGAGTTCCAATGCCGACGCGATACGCTGCGCTTCCTTTTCCGGCTGCTTCTTGATTTCATTGTAGAGGTCGCCCAAAATCGGCATATTCTCCGGCTTCGGGTCTGCAAGGTAGCTGCGGTACACGCTGATAACGGCGCGGTCAATCAAAGTCTTTTCAACCGCTTCCAGCCCGTTTTTGCCGCCCATAATCAACTCGCAAAAGGAAAGGATAAAATCGCTCTTTAAGGCTATGGGCGTGTCGCCCTCGCTGTAATTGAGGTTTATATCCATCGGGTTAATGTACTGCGTGCTGTTCTGCGAAACCTTGATAACCTGCCCTTTCAGCCGTTCCACAAGGGGGTAATATTCCGCTTCCGGGTCGCAAATGATAATATCGTCTGCGGTAATGAGAAAAGCGTTGGTGATCTCGCGCTTTGCCGAAAAACTCTTGCCGCTGCCGGGTGTGCCGAGTATCAAGCCGTTAGGGTTCTTCAGCCTTTTCCTGTCGCACAAAATCATGTTATTCGATAATGCGTTTAAGCCGTAATACAACGCTTCGCCGCTTTGGAACAGCTCTTGTACCGTAAAGGGGACGAAAATGGCGGTGCTGGAAGTCGTCAAGCCCCGCTGGATTTGGATTAGGTTTTCGCCCAATGGGATAGAGGACATAAGCCCCTGTTCCTGCCGGTAGTCAAGGCGGGTGAGCATACAGTTGTATTTCTGTGCGATACTTGCGGCCTGAAATACGTCGTTGTCCAATTTCTGCTTTGTGTCTGCCACATTCAAAACTAACAGCGTAAGCAAAAACATTCGCTCGTTCCGGCTCTGCAAATCCCGCAAAAGGTTTTTCGCTTCGCGCCGTAGGTGGCAAGGTCGGACGGAATTATATCCATATCGTAGCCGCTGCGGATTGCCTTTTTCTGTTCCTCGATTTTCATACGGTCAAGGTCGGTGATTTTCCGCTTGATCGTCTTGATCGCTTCGTTGTGGTCGATACTCTGAATGTGCAGATTGACGACAATCCCGTTTTCCGCTTCCATGAAGTCGGCAAGCATACGGTCTGAAAGTTCCGGCGCGGCAATCTGCAAAAAGGAAACCGCGCCAAACTTCCCGCCCATTTGAAACATTCGCCCGTCGCCAAAACGGAAAGAGGACGGGGCAATAAAGTCTTTGACGGAAAGGCCGCTTACGGGTAGCCATTCCCACGCAAAGTTGAAGCGTTCCCCGTCCGGGTGGAAAAGCCCATGCAGCACTTCAAGCCGCTGCTTCCCGTCCAATACCCGCGCCGCCGCGCCGATCACCTTAAAATGGTTGAGGGTGTCCGTTTCGATACGGGCAAGCCGCGCCCGCGCCGATTTAATATCTTTTGCTTCAATGGTAAAGGTGAGAAACTTTGTCTTGATAAGCCCGTTGTTGCCGCGTTCAAGCTGTGTTTGCAGCATTTCGGTGTATTCGGCTCTGATACTGTCAAAGTCGTCATTCTGTGGGGCAATCGTGATACTGCTCTTGAAATCCTCCTTGTTCGCATGGCGGCTG
>ENA-OQCS01000806-OQCS01000806.1-human-gut-metagenome-genome-assembly--contig:-NODE-806-length-17327-cov-2.065174_pt1 | contig 17327 bp, 32 predicted proteins | sample MGYA00242757_ERZ504575 | MGnify/ENA primary metagenome ERZ504575 (study PRJEB26092, sample SAMD00036297) | human gut metagenome | host: Homo sapiens | study: EMG produced TPA metagenomics assembly of...
CGAGGACGCTAACCAAGGAGGTATATCTATGGATTCCCGAAAAGTCATCAAGCGGGACAACGAATATGTCCTGCACACCTATAACCGTAACCCCATTGCACTGGAAAAGGGCCACGGCCTGTATGCCGAAGGCCCGAGGGCCAGAAGTATCTGGATTTTACCAGCGGCATCGGCGTGAACAGCCTGGGCTATTGCGACCTGACCTGGGCCGAGGCTGTCTCCGAGCAGGCCCACAAGCTGCAGCACACCTCCAACCTTTACTACACTGCCCCCTGCGGCAAGCTGGCCAAAAAGCTGTGCAAGCGCACCGGCATGAGTAAGGCGTTCTTTGGAAATTCCGGTGCCGAGGCAACGAGGTGCCATCAAGGCGCCCGCAAGTACAGCTTTGACCACTACGGCAAGGGCCGCGATGTTGTGATCACGCTGGTCAACAGCTCCATGGCCGCACCATTGCCACCCTGACCGCCACCGGTCAGGAGGTGTTCCACAACTACTTTGGCCCCTTCAACGAGGCTTTGTCTATACCACCGCCGGTGACATCGAAGGCCTCCGGGAACTGGTGGACCGCCATACCTGTGCCATTATGCTGGAGCTGATCCAGGGCGAGGGCGGCGTGATGGCGCTGGACCTGAGTATGTGCAGGCTGTGCGCGCCTCTGTGATGAAAAGGACCTTGTCCTCATCGTGGACGAGGTGCAGACCGGCGTGGGCCGCACCGGCACCTTCCTGTGTTGTGAGCACTACAACCTCAAGCCCGATATCGTCACGCTGGCCAAGGGCCTGGGCGGCGGCCTGCCCATCGGTGCCGTTCTGCTGAACGAAAAGACTGCGAGGGCATGGCCCCGGCAGCCACGGTTCCACCTTTGGCGGCAACCCGGTGGTCTGCGCCGGTGCCAATGTGGTGGTGGATCGGATGGATCAGAGCTTCCTGGCCAATGTCAGCGAGCGGGCCGTCCAGCTGCGCGCCGGTCTGGCCAAGCTGCCCATGGTGAAGAACCTTTCCGGCATTGGCCTGATGGTGGGCATCGAGTTCTTTGGCGGCATCCGGCTGCGGACGTGCTGGCCGCCTGCCGCGAAAGGGTCTGCTGGTGCTCACGGCCAAGAGCCGCCTGCGCCTGCTGCCCCCGCTGACCCTGACCGCCCACGATGTGGAAAAGGCTCTGGGCATCCTGAACGAGGTGCTGACCGAGATGGAGCAGAAGGCTCCAAAGGAGCAGGCATGAAACATTTGTTGAAAATGAGCGACCTCTCCCCCGCTGAGCTCCACCACATCCTTGATGTGGCGGAGGAGCTCAAGCAGAGCAGAAGGCCGGGACGACCCCGGCGCTGCTCAAGCAGGAGCGTGGCACTGATGTTCTCCAAAAATTCCACCCGCACCCGCACCAGCTTTGAGGTGGGTGTGTACCAGCTGGGCGGTCTGGGCAACTACATGAACGCCGCCACCGAGCTGCAGTCCGGCCGGGGCGAGCCCCTCAAGGATACCGCCCGGGTGCTGGGCCGCTACTACGACTGCGTGGTCTGGCGCACTTACCGTCAGTGCGATCTGGAAGAGTTTGCCGAGCTGGCCGGTGTGCCCGTGATCAACGGCCTGACCGACTACGCCCATCCCTGCCAGGTGCTGGCCGACCTGATGACCATCCGGGAGCGCGGGGCACGCTGGAAGGCCAGAAGCTCTGCTTCATCGGGGATGGCTGCAGCATGGCAAACAGCCTTATCGTGGGCGGCCTGCTGGCAGGGATGCGTGTGACCTGCGTCTGCCCCGAGGGCTACCGCCCGCCGCCGATGTGCTGATGTTCGCCCACAGGTATGGTGAAAAGTTTCATCTGCTCACCGACCCCGCCGAGGCGTGAAGGATGCCGATGTGGTGGTGACCGCCGCATGGAATACGGCCCCCGGCACCCCCGAGAGTGAGCGCCGCCTGCGGGACTTCGCGGGCTTTCAGGTGACCAGCAGCTGATGGAGGCGCAAAGCCCGATGCCATGCTCCTCCACTGCCTGCCTGCGCATCGGGAGAGGAGATCTCCACCGCTGTCTTTGAAGAACACGCCGACGAGATCTTTGACGAGGCGGAGAACCGCCTCCATGTGCAGAAAGCCGTGCTGGCCATCCTGCTGGCCGGTCTGTAAAAACGAGAAGAACCCCGGAGCTGCAGGAAACTGCAGCTCGGTTCTTATGGTTTCTCTCAGGGTCTGCGGCTCAGGCCGGGGCCTCATCAGACCCTGCCAGCGCCCTTGTCCAGGATCTTATTGAACTGGAGGAAGAAGGTGGTGGCGGTCACGGCAGCGGCGATGATGTCACTGACGGGCTCGGCAAGGAACACGCCGAACACGGGGTTCGCGACCACATGGGGCAGGATGAAGATGAGAGGGATGAGCAGGATGAGCTTGCGCAGGCAGGCCAGCAGCAGGCTGACCTTGGCCTGACCCAGCGCCATAAAGCTCTGCTGGCAGGCGATCTGGACACCGGTGGAGAAGATACCCGCATATAGATGCGCATGGCCAGGTGTGTAATCGATCAGGGAGGCATCCGAGGTGAGATGCCAGCCACTGCACCGGGAACCAGCATCATCAGCAGCCAGAAGATGGTGGTGTAGCCCAGGCAGAGGGTCAGCTGGAAGCGGAACGCCTGCTTGACGCGGTCCTTCTTGCCTGCACCGAAGTTGAAGCTCATCACCGGCTGGCCGCCCTGGCAGATGCCCGAGATAGGCATGGTGCACAGCTGGGAGCGCTGGTGATCACGGTCATGGCACCCACGGCCACGTCACCGCCGTAGCGGGCCAGGCTGGAACTGAAACTGATGGACAGCAGGCTCTCGGTGGAGAGCATGACGAAGGTGGAAATGCCCAGTGCCAGCACGGGCATGATGATCTTCCTTCCAGCTTCATGTCCTCTTTGCGGATCTTGAGGATGGTCTTGGGGCCGGTGAGGAAGCGGATGACCCAGATGGCACCCACTGCCTGGCTCAGCACGGTGGCAATGGCAGCACCTTTACGCCATGCCCAGCCCAAAGATGAGGATGGGGTCCAGCACGATGTTGATGACCGCGCCGATGACGGTGGTCAGCATACTGATCTTGGCAAAGCCCTGCGCAGTGATGAAGGTGTTCATGCCAAGCACGATCAGCACGCAGATGGTGCCCAGAATGTAGATGCGGCTGTAAGTCAGGGCGTAGGGCAGGGTGGTGTCACTGGCACCAAACAGCCGCAGCAGGTGGGTGCGGCGGCGTAAAAGACGATGGTCAGGACGACCGAGAAGAGCAGCAGCATGGTAAAGCTGTTGCTGACGATCTTTTCTGCCTGCTTCTTGTCGCCCTGGCCCATGCGATGGCGGTGCGGGGGGCACCGCCGGAGCCGATGAGCATGGCAAAGGCGTCAGGAGCATCAGGATGGGGGTAAACAGGCCCACGCCGGTCAGAGCCGCTGCGCCGATCCCGGGATGTGTCCGATGTAAATGCGGTCCACGATGTTGTACAGCAGGTTGACCACCTGCGCCACAACGGCGGGGATCATCAGCTGAAGCAGGAGCTTTTTCACGTCACCCGTGCCCATATCCTGCTGTTTTTTCTGCGTTTGTGCCATGGAAAGTGTCTCCTTTGGTTTGGGCGAGACGGAGAGGGCTTCCCTCAGAACGTCAGGCCGAAGTTCATCTCGTAGTAGTTGCTGCGGCATCACGGTAGGCGTAAGCCTTGCCGTTCTCGTCCTTCATGCTGTCGGGCATGTAGGCATCCTTTGCAAAGCCGGGCACGTCGTTGGGGCTGATGCAGACACCGTCCGCGTTCACAGCCAGCACCTCGTCGCCCTTGGGCAGGGTCAGGGGCAGCTTGCCAACGGGAGCAAAGCGGCCGAACATCACATCCAGCGTTGCGGAGGGGTAGGTGTCAAAGCCAACGGTCAGAGCATCGGAGACCTTCTCCACATTGCCAACCTCCCAGGCCAGCGGGCAGTTGATGTTGGAAACGACCTTGCGCCGTGTGCGTGGACCGCAGCAGCGATACCGGCCAGACGGTTTGCGCCCACCAGAGTGGTCTCCTTGTGGGTCTCGGTGGTGGGCTTGCCGCTCTCATCACGTTGCAGACCGTCTTGTCCTCGCAGATGTCCAGCTCCAGATAGCCCGGGGTGGCGTTGAAGTATGCACCGGACTGGGGGCTGACCATCAGCAGGGCCACCTGGGCCTCATCGGGGGTGTCCACCAGAGTGACATTGCCCAGCATCTCGCGCAGGGCCTTGGTGGCGGCCTCACCGGCCTCGGCGCTCTTGCCAAAGGCTCAGCGTAGACCTTGGTGCCGTCCTTCAGGGGCAGGGTGCCGTCGTTCTTCAGCAGGACAACGGACTCGCGGTGCACGCGGGAAGCTTCCTCCCAGTCGGCCTTGGTGGCAACGACCTCGGCGGCCTTCTTGGGGTCGGCGTAGGTGTCCTCGAACATGCCCTGACGGAACAGCTCGGTCAGGGTGCGGCTGACAGCGCGGTTCAGGCTGGCATCGGTCAGCACCAGATCTTCCTTCTTGAAGCCGGCGGGCACCGCGTGGGTGTCGTAGTAGTCGTTGGTGCCGCGGGCGTAGCTCTCCTCGCCCAGCTCGTTGTCCAGCAGGCCGGAGATCAGGTCCACGCCGCTCTGGGTGACGGCATAGCCGATGCGCTCAGGCTCGTCCAGCATGTCAACGCCCCAGCACATATTGTGAACAATGCCGGTGTCGGAGTTGATGTAGCCCTTGAAGCCCATCTGGCCGCGCAGCAGGCCGTCGATGAACACCTTGTTGTAGGCAAAGCCGTAGGGCTGGAGCTCGATGGGGTTGCCGTTGAAGTCCTCCTGCGGAGCGCTCTTCTCGGCGCTGGGCTTGGAGTAGTAGGGCATGATGGACTCGGCATTGTGGCGGATGGCGGCGCGGAATGCCGGGATGTGGTACTTCTGCAGGGAGCCGGGGGTGGCGTAGATGTTCCACTGGCCTGCTGCATAGTGGGGGTCAAAGCCGTTCTCACGGGCACCGCCGCCGGGGAAGTGCTTCACGGTCATGGAAACACCCTCGGGGGTAACGCCGTTGCTGCCGCCCTGGATGCCGGGGATCAGGTGGTCGAAGATCTCCTCAATGAGCTCGGGGTCCTCGCCAAAGGTGCCGAAGGTGCGCTGCCAACGGGGATCGGTGACGCAGTCGGCCATGTACATGTAGCCCTTCTTCAGCCGCAGGCGTTCCACTCGCGGCGGATGGTGTCGGCAAACTTGTCGATGATGTCGATGCGTGCGGTACCTTTGACGGCAGCAGCAATGCCAGGGTGCCGGGATAGGTGGCAAACACGCCGGTGGCATCGTTCATGCCAAACACGACCTCACCGTTCTCGTTGCGGCTGTTGGACATGACCTGCATGGGAACAAAGTGATCGCAGGTCTCGGTCAGGTACTGCAGCTGGTTCAGGTAATCTGCCAGATCCTCAGGCGTGGGGCTCTCGCGCAGGATGACATGGCGGTTGAAGCTCTTCTTGACCATGTCAGAGGTGCTGGGCAGGGACTGGGAGCCGAAGATGCTGTCGGAGACGTTCACGGGTGCCTCGTCCAGCAGGCCGCTTTCGTCCGCCACGGGCTTGTGGCCGTTGGCTGCCAGACGGGGGGAAGGATACTTGGGGCCCATGCGCCAGTCGGAGGTGAAGATCTGGCCGATCTTCTCGCTGGTGGTCAGGATCTTGACATAGGCCTTGGCGCGCTCAGCCGGGGTCAAGCGCCAGTCGTTGACTGCGCTGACGGTGCCGGTGCCGTCGATGTCCTTGAAATACAGGCCGTCCTGCTCGATGACCTTGCGCTCCACGGTGCTGATGGTGGGGCCGTTGGGGTTCTGGTAGCGCTTTACACGCTCGGATGCTTTCACTGCCATAGTGTTTTCTCCTTTTCTTTTGAACGCAGCGGCCCATGCCACAGAGCCGCAGATGCTATACCTATTATAATAGCCCCCGCGCGGAACAACTAGAAAATTTTTTGGATATTTCCGCACTTTCCTTGTATTCTTTTTTTGCACGCGGTTGGAATACAAGCCTGTTTTGTGGAATGTGCTGTACTGGCATCTTACAATCATGTGCAAAATGACGAACGCTGTTTTTTAAAACTGTTGATTTCGCCCAAGGAGAGTAAAATTGTCCTGTTTTACCTCAAAATTTTACTAACAGAAATTTGAGGGATAGTTCATAATGTATACATAAAAATCCCCCGGTTCGCGATGTGGCAGCCGCAGCCCACGGGGGACCGAATGAAAGGCCGGAGTGAGTGGCAGCACACCGGCCGCAGAATTGAAAGGAGAGCTTCTCTATGGCAAAGGTCAAACAGCCGCTTGAAGAAAACGGCATCCACAGAGCGAAAATGTGGGAGATCATGATGTACGCTCTGAACAACACCTCCACCAACACCTACATGGTCGTGGTCGGTTACATCAGCTACTTCCTGATCGGTATCGTCGGTCTGGCATCCGTGCTGGCCGGTTCTATTGTTACCATCATGCGTGTCTGGGACGGTGTCACCGACCGTTCGTTGGTATGATGGTCGATAAGACCAACGGCAAGTTCGGCAAAAACCGTCCGTTCATCGTTATCGGTCAGATCATCATGTTCGCCACCACCTTCGTGATGTTCAACTTCATCCCCAAGATGGGCACTGGTGTCCGCTTTATTGCGTTCATCATCATCTACATGATCTACATCATTGGCTACACCTGCCAGTGCGTTGTCACCAAGTCTGCTCAGACCTGCCTGACCAACGATCCCAAGCAGCGCCCCATCTTCGCAATGTGCGATACTGTGTATAACATTGTTCTGATGAACATCATGTTCCCCATCATTGTCACCGATGTCCTGGTGCCCAAGTTCACCCTGACTGCCGAGGCAACGCTGCCGAGATCGCTTCTCTGGTGGCACAGAACCCTGCTCTGGCAGCATCGTGGAGAAGTCCGGCGGCAGCCTGTCCGCTTTCTACAACCCCGGCCTGTTCACCACCATGCAGCTGATGTTCGGCGGCCTGTCCGCTGTCTTTGCAGTCTGCGCCATCATCGCCCTGTGGCGTAAGGACAATCCGAAGTACTTCGGTCTGGGCACCACCCAGAAGGTCGGCATCAAGGATTACGTTGACACCCTGGCTCACAACCGTGCCATCCAGATGCTGGTGGTCTCCGCATCTACCGATAAGCTGTTCATGTCCACCAAGAGCAACGCTACCGTTATGATCTGCCTGTTCGGCATCATCTTCGGCAACTATGCCGCATTCTCCAGCTACTCTCAGATCACCTCTATCCCCATCTGCCTGATTTCTCTGCTGCTGATGAACAAGATCGCTCGTCAGATGGGCCAGAAGGCATCCATGCTGGTGGGTACCTGGGGCGGCATCATCGGCTCCATCGCCATCACCCTGTTCCTGTTCTTCTTCAACCCCAAGGGCGATGCTTCCAAGTTCTCTCTGCCCGCATTCCGCCTGATCCGTCCTGACACCTGGGGCACCCTGTTCACCGGCTGGACCACCACCGCTTTGATCTTCGTGCTGCTGGTCATCGCATGGTCCGGCGTGCAGGCACTGTCCTCCTCCATCGTTATCACCATGACCGCTGACTGCGCTGACTACGAGGTCTATCGTACCGGTAAGTACGTTCCCGGCCTGATGGGCACCCTGTTCAGCTTCGTGGATAAGCTGGTCTCCTCTTTGGCTGCTACCGTTGTGGCTCTGTTCTACTCCATGGTCGGCTTCAAGGACGCTCTGCCCGACACCATGACTCCGTACTCTGACGGCATCTTCTGGGCAACCATCGGCTGCTTCGTCCTGCTGCCCATCGTTGGCTGGCTGTGCAACGTTGTGGCTATGCACTTCTATCCCCTGACCAAGGAGAAGATGGCAGAGATCCAGGCTGAGATCGGCCGCATCAAGGCTGAGGCTGCTGCAAAGCAGGCTTAAGGCCAACCATCTCCCTGCGGAAATTTTGAATCCGGGACAGCGCCGCTGTCCTGCATCGTAACCGGAAATGTCCTGCGGCGGCCGCATCCTCTGCCGCAGGACTTTCTGATACCCTGAGACCCGGAAGGAATACCACTATGGCAGAAGAAAACAAGCTGAACCAGACCCTGAGATCACCCCGGCCCCCTCCGCTGAGGCCCCGGAAAAGGCCCCCACCACCGGCGAGCTGCTGGGCGATGTGGAGCACTACGACGAGGAAAAGGACGATTGGAGCACCGGCTATTACGGCACCGGCAGCCGCCAGCAGGTAACGGACGATGTGTTCCACAAGCTGGAGACCGGCGAGGAGCTGACCCGGGATGACTTTATCAAGGCGGAGCTGGCGCTGCAGGATGCCAAGCTGGAAGCCGGCATCGATCTCGAAAAGGAGAAGAGCCCGGGCCTCATTGGTAAGTATCACGATTGGAAAAAGAACCGCGTAAGGCACAAGGTGAACAAGAAGAAGTACCTTCTGCTCTGCCTGTTTCTGGGCTGGTGCGGCGGCCACCGCTACTATGAAAAGCGGTATGCGCTGGCGGCCTTCTACACCCTGTTCTTCTGGAGCGTGGTGCCCTTTTTCCTCTGCGTGACCGACCTTCTCATTGCACTGCCCATGCAGGCTGATGAGAACGGCGACATCCTGATCTGACATCTTCCTCTATTCATTCATTTACCTCCTAGCGCCAGAAAGGGCCTGCGGCATTTGCCGTGGGCCCTTTCTGGTGTTTGCAGGCCCGTTCTCCGGCGCAGAACATAGTGGCAGCTAACTGGCGTTGTGCTATACTAGTATATCAATTGATTGTGCAATAAGCACAATAGAATTTTTCATATTAGTGAAACTTTTCCCATAATCGTAAGAATGACCTGTTTTACCTTAAAATATTACTAACAGATATATCAAAAAACGTTCATAATATAGACATAAAGCTTCGGACGGGCTGGTACGCAGTGGCAGCTGTAAGCCCCATGGAGAAAACGGAGAATGTTCCTGTGTGAACAAAGGAGAGAATGAAATGGCAAAAACCAGAAGTCTGCCGGATAAGTTCTATGATAAGGACTATGAGCACAACGGCATCCACCGCGTTCCCCTGTGGCGTATCGCAGGCTACGCGCTGAACAACACCGCAACCAACGTTTATCTGATGATGATGAACTACGCTACCTACTACCTGATGGGCTGGGTCGGCGTTGGCATGATGGTCGCTTCCTCCCTGACCATGATGATGCGTATGTGGGACGGTGTTACCGACCCGTTCATCGGCTTCATGGTCGATAAGACCAACGGCAAGTTCGGCAAGAACCGTCCGTTCATCGTGATCGGTCAGATCATCCTGTGCGTCACCAGCTGGGTCGCATTCCATGTGACCCACAAGCTGCCTCAGGCCGCCCGCTTCCCCTTCTACGTGGTCGTTCTGATGGTCTACTACCTGGCTACACCTGCCAGTGTGTCGTTACCAAGTCCGCTCAGTCTTGTGTGACCAACGATCCCAAACAGCGCCCCATGTTCGCTTCTTTCGACGGTGTGTATAACACCTTGGTGTTTGCTATCCTGGGCATCATCATTCCCCGTATCGCCAACAGCTACAACGATGTGGGCGGTTACGCATCTCTGGAGTTCTTTGACACCCTGTGGAAGATGACCGCTGTCATGTCTGCGATCTTCACCACCATCGCTGTGATCTCCATCGCTCCCAAGGATCGTTCCGAGTTCTTCGCACCGGCAAACCTGTCAAGGTCGGCCTGAAGGATTACTGGGATACCCTGAAGAACAACCGCGCATCCAGATGCTGGTCCTGTCCGCATCTACCGATAAGCTGGGTTCTTCTGCAAGTCCAGCGCCGTCATGGTCGCCATGTTCGCCTGCATCGCCGGTTCCAACCTGCTGCAGAGTAATGTTACCGGTCTGGTGACCATCCCCAGCACCATCATGTGCTTCCTGTTCATCAGCTTCTTTGCTACCCGTCTGGGTCAGCGCAAGGCTATGTTGATCGGTTCTGTGGGCGGTCTGATCACCAATGGTATCCTGGCAGCTCTGTGGCTGTTCGGTGATCCCACCACCATGACCTCCAACCCCGAGACTGGTGCTCTGAACTGGGGCTACTTCCTGATCATCTATCTGGTCTTTACCATCATCACTGCTGGTTTCCAGGGTATCTCCGGCAACATCGTTATCCCCATGACCGCTGACTGCGCCGACTACGAAGTCTACCGTACCGGCAAGTACGTCCCCGGCCTGATGGGCACCCTGTTCAGCTTCGTGGATAAGATGGTCTCCTCTTTCGCTCCCATGGTCGCCGGTATCATGTTCAGCATGTGCGGCTTCACCGATCACAACCCCGTTATGGGTGACCCTGTTACCCCGGGCCTGCGTATGGGCGTTGTCTTCTGCGCTTACGGCATGATCATGCTGGGTCTGGTCTGCAACCTGATCGCTATGAAGTTCTACCCCCTGACCAAGGAGAAGATGGCTGAGATCCAGGACGAGGTCGCTCAGATCAAGATGAAGACCATGGCTGAGAACGCCTAATTGGTACTTGCAATTTTCTGCGGAAACCTGTAAAATCAAATAGAAAAACCGCTCGCCCTTGCGGCGGGCGGTTTTCTGCTTTTGGAACAAAATTCAGACAAGAGGTACATCGTAAATGGAAGAAAAGACACAGTGGGTAAAGGACCCGGACCACGGGATCATCTGGAACACCATCGACCACCTGTTATACTGGAAAGAACACCGTGAAAAGCACTGTGTCAGCCGCAAGAAGTATATGCGCCTGTGCATTCTGGGTGCGTTTGGTGTGCACCAGTTCTATGCCAAGCGCCCGGTGCTGGGCCTGCTGTATCTGGCAACCTTCTGGAGTGGTTTCTCTGCCGCTATGACCATCGTGGACTTCATCATTGCCGTGCCCATGAAACCGGACGAGGACGGCAACATCTGGCTGTAAAAAAGCCTCTGGCGGCCTGCCGGGCCGGAAAGGAAAACACCCTATGGATAATGTCATGCAGTTTCTGTTCAACACCAACCACGAGCAGCCCAGCATCCCGGTCTGGATCCTGCTGATCGTGATCGCGGTCGTGATTCCCAATTACGCCAGATATCGGATGGAGCAGAAGCACTCCAATGGTTCTGTTCCCACCCAGAACCCTGCCCGCTCTGCCCCGCGCAAGAAGAAGCGCAGCAAAAAGCGCTGAGCCGCAGGCTGGGGCAGCATGGTAAAGATGCTTTGATATTTCATGATCTCCCATAACCGAAAGGGCCCTGCAAATGCCGCAGGGCCCTTTTGGTTTGCAAGAGAGTGTGGGAGATGAGAAAATAGATTGACGGCTGATAGCAAATGTGCTATCATAAGGCTGAGGGATAAGCCGCACATAGAAGAGGAACATGAATGTATACAGTCGAATTTTACGAGAACGACAGAGGCGTTTCCGAACTGTGGGACTTTTTGGAAGAGCTGCGGATAAAAAGCGCATCCAATAAGGATGCGCGAATACAGTATAAACAGATCGTGTTGTATATCCAGCTGCTGCAGGACAACGGAACACGGCTTTCCGAGAATGTGACGAAGCATCTGATGGATGGCATCTGGGAGCTGCGTCCGGGAAATAACCGGGTATTCTACTTCTGTTGGCGGGGTGACCGGTTTGTGCTGCTGCACCAGTTTCGGAAGAGATCGCAAAAACGCGCGGCGTGAAATTGAACGAGCAAAAGCAGAACGTGATGATTGGCTTGCAAGAAAGGGTGAGTGAATATGAGGACCTGGAACGATTATAAGGAGCATGTGGCAGCTGCTGACCCGGAAATTGCAAAGGATATCCGGGAAGCGGAAGCAATGTCTGCAATCGTGAAAGCAATGGTAGAGCAGCGCAATGCGATGGGATTGAGCCAGCGGGAGCTGGCAGCGAGGTGCGGCATTCCGCAATCCTCGGTGGCACGGATCGAATCCTTTAAGACGATGCCCAATCTGGATACCCTGCTGAAGATCTTCCAGCAGCTGGGCTTGAAATTGACCATCTCGGCGGCCTGATTCATCTTGCCATTTGCCGCATATAAAAACCGCCCCGGCAGGCTGCTTTGTGCAGTGCCGGGGCGGTTCGTTCGTTTTTGGTGTTCAGATGCAGGAAGTACTTACTTCTTGATCTTGATCAGCTGTGCGTTCAGGCTCTCGATAAAGCCATCGGGCATGTTGATCATCTTAGCCATAGTCTCAGGGGTCATGCGCTTCATCATATCCCACATGCCAACGCCGGGCTTGATGTCAAAGTTGGTGGCCAGCTTGACAGCCTGGTGGCGAGAGCCAGAGCCTCTTCGTTCTTGGAGAGATCTTCCATGCTGTCCTTGATGCTGTAATAGCCCTCGGGGAACTCCATCGGAGCCTTCAGATCCAGCTGCCGACCTGCTTGAACCAGTTGGCAACGCCCTCCTGACGCTCGTTGAACTCAGGCAGGGTGTAGTAATCAGGCTCCTTCTCGACCTTTTCCAGCGTGATGGAATCCTTCACGTCACCGGCAACGGCAGGATGGTGTTGAAGCCTCTTCCAGAGCAACATTGAACTTGAACACGCGGTGTGCAGTCTGCTGGCCGACTTCCTTGCCGTTGACGTACAGCACAACGGTGTCCTGGTTGGAGTAGACCTTGATCTCGGTGGTCTCGCCTGCGCGCTGTGCATGGCGGCGGCCGGCGATGTGGACCATGGGCAGCTTGGACCAGTATGCCTGGTAGACAAAGTAGCTGTCCTTCTTGGTCTTGCGGTCAATGGTCATCAGGCCCTTGTTGTTGCGGCCTGCAACGCCGCCTCGTGGCGGGCAGCACAGCCAAGTCGAACATGTTCCAGCAGTGGGTAGCCCACACCCAGGACGATCCTCGAACACCTGAGCCAGATGCTCGTGGTACAGTGCCTGATACTCCTCGGTGTAGTCCTTGCACTGGGGATCGTTGCTGTGCCAGTTGATGATGCCCTCGGTGCCGTACTCGGAGATGCCGATGCAGATGTCGGGGTGCTCGGCGTGGAACTTGTCCAGCCAGGGGCCGTTCTGCTCCATCTTGCCGCCGTACCAGCGAAGTAGTGGTTGTAGCTCTCTACATCGGTAATGTGATGCATGGGGCCGTCAACAGGGGTGTTGGAGACGTGGGCAATGGTGGTGAGACGGGTGGGATCCAGCTCACGCACCAGCTTCTGCAGGTCGTGGTGGTTGTCCACCAGCTCCTGGCAGATGCCGCCGATGAGGATCTCGTTGGACAGGCCCCAGAACATGATGGAGGGGTGGTTGTAGTTCTGGATGATCAGTTCGGTCATCTGGTGACGGCAGTTCTGGTGAGCGGAGGGATCCTTCTTAAAGACGCTGATGAAGGGGATCTCAGCCCAGACGGCGAAGCCCAGCTCGTCACATGCGTCGTAGAAGTCCTGGCTGTGCTGATAGTGGGCCAGACGGATGGTGTTGGCACCCAGCTCCTTGATGAGCATGGCATCCTCGTAGTGATCCTCAGCGGTCAGGGCGTTGCCCTTGTACAGACGATCCTGATGGCGAGCCACGCCGCGCAGCGGGGTGGGCACGCCGTTGATGGAGAAGCCGTCGTTCGGGGTCACAGTATAGCTGCGGACACCCACGTTGGCGTAGATCTCGTCAAAGGTCTCGTTGTTCTTCTGCAGGCGGGCGGTCACGGTGTACAGGTTGGGCTCGTCCATGCTCCACAGCTGGGCATCGGGAACGTACAGGGTGACCTTGGTGCTGTCGCAGGGGCGCACGCCGGAAGCAACTTCGTTGCCGTAGCAGTCCTCGATGCTGTACATCACGGTATAGGCCTCTTCGCCGTTGGTGACCCAGCTCTCGATCTCAAAGGTGGCACCGCCGTCCTCGGTGGGCTTGGGGGTGACCTTGATGCCGGGGCCGCCGAAGTAGTCCAGGTCAAAGTGGGTGCCGGGCACGCTGATCAGGTTCACGCCGCGGTACAGGCCGCCGTAGAAGGTGAAGTCGGCGGAAGCGGGGTACATGGAGGGGGTGTCCTCGTTGGAGACCTCGATGGTCAGCTCGTTGTCGCCCTCGTGGCACAGGTCGGTGACATCGGCACGGAAGATGGAGAAGCCGCCCTCGTGGGTGGTTGCCACCTGGCCGTTGACCTTCACGGTTGCGGCCAGAGCAGCTGCCAGCACCTCAACGTAGGTGCGGCCGCCAGCCAGAGGCTGCTTGGGCTGGGTAAAGGTGCGGGTGTAGACACCGGTGGTGCGCAGATAGCTGCCGTTGCCGTCCATGCCGTCCACAGCGTTCCAGGTGTGGGGCAGGGTGACCTGCTCGGTGGGACGCTCGCCCTTGGGGAAGGACAGGTCCAGTTTTCGTTCAAGGAAATGATCTCTCTCATCGATACTGCTCCTTCTGGTTTTCTTCTTTGTTTCGGCGGCCTGTATGGCAGAAGAAATGCCGGAAACAGGCCGGTTGTTGATTTCAGTATAGCACATCAGAGGGGGTAGGGTTTGTACAATCTTTTGGCAAAATAGTAATATTTTGTGAAAATCCAGACGATGATTCCACGATTTTACAATCTGGCCCTTAGAAACGACAGCACAGCATGAAAAGGCTCCCCGAAGCAGAGCGGAAAAGGAGGTTGTCCGTTCCCGCAGAGGGAGGCAGCGGCTTCCGCTCATCCCTGACCAGAGAGCCTCTTTGGCGCTGTGGGTCCCTCCGGCAGAAAGTGTTGACGGAACGGCGGCTTTTTGCTATAATTATATAGCTATGAATATGGAGATGTATCGAAGTGGTCGTAACGAGAACGACTCGAAATCGTTTTGTCCTTAATCGGGCACGTGGGTTCGAATCCCACCATCTCCGCCAGAAGTCGCAGATTCAAACGAATCTGCGACTTTTTTATTTTGCGCTTTTACTGCTTGGAACGCAAAAGCATCGGCAAAAACCGGGCCGCAGATGTCCGTTCTCTCCTAAATTCTCTCCAACAGGAACTTTAACCGGTCGCCTGTTGAATCTGTTAAAAATACTACTGTTTGTTGAGACTGCTGTATCTTTGCATCCACTTGAATATGTAACTTCTGCCGCTGACACCATCAGTGTACCAACGGCGGGAGAGAATGCAAGGATGTCACGCCCGAACCATGCTGCCGGGTGCGAATCCGATAAGATAAGTTAAAAGGTGTGCCTTGGGGATGCGGAAATAGGAGAACAACTCGCCCGACTGCCCATAGAAATAGTCTAGCGTCATTTGGCGTGGCCTCGGATTTTCAACTGTGAGTGCTTGTTCATGTGGAAAACTATCACTCCTTTCCTGTCAGGTGTAAATATTGGCTCCAATGAAAAGGGTACTAAGCAAACAGGACTGCCTCACAAGATGTTGTGGAGCAGTCCTATTTACAAATTATTACATGAGAAAAATCACATCAAAAGAAGATGAGAATCTTCCTGTGCAAGCTGCTGCAAGTCCTCAGAATAACCACTGATACAGAATAGAGCAAAGTATTCGTCTCGATTCGCATTCCCCCACGGAACGACAGCAGCTTTTTCTTTCAGTTGGTGCAGTTCCGACAGCTGCATCGGAACATTTTGATGAAATTTGCACTCTCCAAAGATGATTTTGCTTCGGTCTGTGGTATCAATGGCGACAATATCGATTTCTGTATCTTTTCCACCCCACCAACGGCCAACACGGTCAAAGAGAAAGGGCAGTTTTCCTTGCGCGTTCAGCTCCCACATCTTTTGTCTGCAAATATCCTCGTAGACGTAGCCAACATGATTGGGGATAAACCCGGTTTTCAGCTTTGTCATTGCGATTTCCGGGTGGTCGCTTTCAATGAAAGAGCGCATGGGGTAAACAAATCGGAACCAGAACGCAAGAAAATTATCTTTAATGCGGTATTGCCCCTTTTTGCTGGTTTCAATATTTTTTCGGTGGGAGGCACTTCTCGCTCCAGAATATCCAGATCGCACAATGTTTTTAAGGGCTTTGACAAACTGGTGGCTGGAAGCGACAGCGCAGAAGCAATATCAGATATCCTCATGTTTCCAGATGCAATCGCACGGATGATGGAAAAGTAACTTCCGACATCCTGAACCTCCTGCCGCAGTAAAAATTCAGGTTCTTCATACAAAAAGCTCTGAGGAGTCATTACATTTTGCAGAATGGCGGTATCAATATCGGCACATGGATGAAATAATTCGATATACTTCGGAACACCGCCTGTGACAGCATAATATAAAATGCGGGTCTGTTCATCAAGATCAGGGAAGAATCGGTCGTAATAAGCGTATGGAATCTGCTTCAGCCGAATCTGTCCCGTTCTGCGTCCATACAAAGGGCTGGAGTAAGAAAGAGTCTGCTCCATCATCATGTGAACCAGAGAGCCGCAAAGAATCACTTCTACATTTTTGTTTTTCAGAATAGTATCCCAGATTTTTTGAAAAAACAGAAGGAAATGCTTTGTCTGCCTTGCCCAGATACTGAAACTCATCCAACACAATGACCAGTTTTTATTTTCCTGAGCAGAGAGAAGAACGGAAAAATCATCTCCCAGCTTGCATCGGTTGCACTTTTCAATAAATCGTTCTGGAGAAAATCAGCAGCCATCAACCGGAAGGCGTTTCGGTTTGCCTGAATGCTTTCCTCCGTTGCCAGATAATAAAGAGACGGCTTCTCTTTGCAGAATTCTGACAAAAGCGTGGTTTTTCCTACACGGCGACGACCATAGAGAACGAACAAAGAAGATTCCGGCTTTTCATAAGCGGTCTGTAATACGGACATTTCCTGTACACGGTCAACAAAAAACATAGCGGCTCACCTCACGACTGATTTGATGACAGGTTCAGCTTCATTGTACGCCTCAAAGATTATTCTGTCAAGAATAATTACTTAAAGAATAATCTTTGCATCTAAGCAAACAGGACTGTCTCACAAAATGTTGTGGAGCAGTCCTGTTCGTTTAATATGTAATTGTCATTGCACCTTCATGGCAGTCCTGTGCATAGGTGCGGATGAGAACAGGGCGGCGATTTTCGATGTGCAGCACAAATCCATCAGCTCCCAAAAGTGCCCATCCAACAGAACTTCGCCCTGAAATGTAATCCGGCGGAGCTTCTGTGCGGCGTCGGTCACCTCAACGGTGCAAAAGCGCTGCAAGTAGCTGCAAATAGCGGCGGCGTGGGAGACGACAAGGGCGTTCTGCCCCTCCGGGAGCGAATCCAGCAGTTCGTGGATGCAGTCTGCCATCCGGGCACTGACCTCACGGAAGGACTCGCCGTCCGGATTTTTGAAGTCCGGGTCTTCGTATTGGCGTTTCCAGAACGAAGCGTCCTGCCCGGTCGTGTCGCCGGTGCGGCGCTCGGCAAGGCGGGTGTCCTGCCGGACGGGAAGCCCCAGCAGCTGTGCGGTCTGGAGCGCACGCAGC
>ENA-OQCS01000807-OQCS01000807.1-human-gut-metagenome-genome-assembly--contig:-NODE-807-length-17310-cov-5.226678_pt1 | contig 17310 bp, 17 predicted proteins | sample MGYA00242757_ERZ504575 | MGnify/ENA primary metagenome ERZ504575 (study PRJEB26092, sample SAMD00036297) | human gut metagenome | host: Homo sapiens | study: EMG produced TPA metagenomics assembly of...
AAACTATTAACTACAAAAAGGATGGACACAAGCCACAAGTTTTTAAGGATATTCCAGTGAATCAACAACATGTTGAATTGAAGGTTCTTAAACAACGATTTTGTAATTTGAATAAGAATGAGAATAAGAATAAGCATTTTACCTTACCTTTGTCCTGTATGTTGGAAAATCATCGAATGACAAAACGATTGGCTAATTATTCACTGGAATCGCTCAGTATGAATTCTTTCCGATTCGTATCAGATGAAACAGGCATATCAAGAAGAACTTTACAAAATCTAATGAATGAATGGATGCAAAGAGTAAAACCTACTTGGGAAATGGGTTGTTTGTATGTTTTTTTGCTCTCAAATAAAAACAAGGTTTATGTGCTGCTGGACTCAAAATTAAATGCTGTCAAGATAACCAATAATATATTCGAAATGACAAATATAGTTAACCAATTCAAGTCTGATAAAGTAGTCATTCCGTTTGATAAAAATCTTTGCATTAGCTTTAAAAAGAAATATGGAGACGGATGTTGTCATTGATTACTTTGATTTTAAATGTTTCATTGAAAGAGAAGTCTGGAAATGCTATGAAAAGCGAAGAAATCGTACTTACGGAATAATGCCAAAAGAGGTATTGAGGCAGAAATTAAAACCAACATTAAAGAGGAACATGATTTGTTTTTCAAAGAATCTTATACATTATCGGCTGAAGAACAAATCAGATTTAACCAGATATCAGAAGAAAACCACCTATACTCTTTCTACAACAACATAAAAAACAAACTAATATCGAAAGCAAGATTATCATTCATGAAAGTAGAGGAAACAGTTTATCCATCCTTTTCATATACCACTACCCTGTTCACTCCTAGGCATTATGATGTTCTTACTTTATTGCCAATTCGTGATAAAAAATAAGCGAACTCATTGATAGTGTTGATAGATTATTAGAACAAGGTATTCATTTTGAAGAATTGTATTTTTCAAAAGATTACAGAAATAAATATCAAGTAGAATATGAGCAACTACATAAAACGTTTTCTTTATCGCAGACGCATTGGCCGTATCCTTAACAAAAAAAACAGGCATGTATATCATTGTCCTGGCTCTGCTTCTTTTGGCATGCTTCGTTGTCAAACATTGGTCCTATAAAATAGCTACTATTGTTTTAGGTGGTGTTCCTTATTTAGTTGTTGGTATAATCGTGCCAACTTTTATCTTGCCAGCATTGCACATTGCACCAGGAGAAAGTAACGAGATTCTTGCTGTGCCCATGCAACAAGTCGCCAATGTGGTGCATAACCATAAGGATGATTTGAGTGTAGCCGAAATCGACGAAATCCAACAAATTTACCATATGGATATTGGTCAACTCCAAGATGCTTACTGCTGGTATAAAGCTGATCCGATAAAAGGACAGGAATTATCTTCTAAAGATGAACATGCCTTAATCACGACGTGGACGAAACAACTGGTTAAGCATCCCGGCGACATGATAGCAGGATGGGGCGGGCTCTCCGTCGCATGGTTCTCATTCAATGTCGCATCAGGAGAAGAACAAGACCTCAGCATGATGCGTCCAATCAATAATTCTAAACATCATTATCAAAACATCGAACAATACATGCCTTGGACAGATAATACTAAAGCCGGTAATGCGATTGGACAATTCTAGCAGACACACTATCAGCGACGCCTATACTCAATATCATATGGCAAAAAGCCTTTTGGCTACAATACTTCCTTTTGCCATCATGTTTCTCATACTGAGATCCAAGAAGAACAAACTTAATTTGTTGATGCTTAATCTGCCAATATTCATCACAATGCTTGTTCTATTTGCTGGACCGATTTCCACGCACACGGAAGCAACACGCTATGTGTTACCTATGCTGTATATCATTCCACTATTTCTACCGCTTACGCTGAAGCATTTACAGCCCAAAGAATTCTAAACCGCCCCTTCCCCCGGGGACGCAAGCTACTGTAGGCTCGTTTCTTCATCTTCGAGATGCACCACTTGCCGCCATATACGGCAACGCCAGTAAGCAGATAGACCGCAATGGCCTTAATGAATGGGTGTATTTGTCCAAAAGTCAGGATGCACTCGAACGGCCCATCAAACGTAAGGTTCACCAGCAGTAGGTGGAACATATATACGCCAAGCGAGACGCTGGACACTTTACGAATTACCGACTTCATTCTGTCGGATTCACTCTGAAGGGATGGCTCCAGTGCTTTGCAGAGCATGAACAGCGATACCGCGGATATCACGCATAGCGGAGAGGAAGTACCGACAAGATAGTTCTGATATTCCGGCCCCATCGAATTCTGGAAGAAACCGTTCCAACATAAACCGCCGAGGAACATCAACGTCACAGATCCTAGGAAAGTTGCGGCCCATGCAAGCGCATTCCAATACAACGGCAAGCCGTAGTTTTCCAAATAATATCCCAGCAGGAAATACAGTAGGGCGCTGGAAGCAAATAACGGCCAGCTCAACAATGGGCTGAAATATTCCTCGTTGATTCCAATGGCTTTTGCTGCAGGAATCAGAATTGAACAGAACAACGTCAGTGCAATAGCATATTCCAACAAACGACGGTCATGGACGATTTTTGAAAGCAATGGAGTCAATAAGTACAAATAGATGATGGAATACAGGAACCAGTAAATATCGATAATGGAGTTGGTAAGGAATCTCTTGCAAAAATCGACAGGACCGAAACTATCGGCAATTGGTTGTGCTCCATAAAACAGGCCGGGGAGCAAACCGAACAATAAGTAGCAAGCGATGCTGCCCAGAATCAACGATCGTCCCACTCGTACGAATCGTTTTTTGAAAAACACTTTCGTCGAATATTTCTTTCGGTAATCCAAAAGATTCATTCCGCTGACCATGAAGAAAATAGGCACGGCGAAAATAAACATCGCCTGCATGAGCTCTTGGAATGCCCATAGAAAAGTATGCTGCGGAGAGAACACACCTAAAGACGTGTGCAGACATACCACGGCAAAGCAGGAAACAATGTTCAGCACGTCCACGAATACGTAGTGGGTACCATGACGGCTGCTTTTTCGCTTGTCGACAGAGCCTTGCCGCATGTCTGTTTGCGCCGCCGTCACTGATCGTCCTTTCCTTCCTCAACTTGCACGCCCTTAGTATAGCAACGCTAAAGTATCTCCGACAGAGGCGGAAACTCATCCGCAAGCGTCCGCTCTCATATCTAATCTGAAAAACACAGCATCTTTATCTACGAATCGGAAGTCCGAGACATGAAAAACAAGTTTGGAAACCGCTATACTCGCGCCATAGCAACGTTCCACTTTCATAAATTTGTTCAGAGGTTTAGAAGGACTTTCTCATTGACACTGTCATTCATTCTGCTTTTCGCCTGTTTTCCTGCGGACGCTCGGGAAAGCAAGAAAACACTACAGGAAAACGGAAACACCACCCTTTCCTTACCGAGCTATGTAATGGACGGCATGGTTCTGCAACAGAACAAAACCACCACCTTAAACGGCTCGGCTCCGAAATCCTCATCGGGGAAAACAATTTCCGTTACTTTGCGGGGAGGAAAACATAAGTACGCCGGCTCTTCAACAATCGGTAAAACAGGAAAATTTTCAATCAAGTTGCCTAGAATCAAAGGGTCACTTGTCCAATACACCATGGAATTCGCCATAGCTACCACCGTGGTGAAAACAGTACATGATGTATGTGTGGGTGAACTTTTTATAGCCGCTGGTCAATCGAACATGGAAATCAACTACAACGATTACCTCAAAAGCGATTCGGCATTCAAGGCGAACACTTCGTCACGCTACACTCGTGATAATATTCCAAAAAATATCAACGACCAATATGTCCATTTCCTTTCTCCAGCCAGAGACCTAAATGCAAAGGATTACCCACTCAGGGACGTTGAAAAGGACACCTGCTTACGCCCACAGGAGATGGTGCCAACTATCTTGGCTACATTCCTCAATTCTTCGCACAGCAATTACGCAAAAAATACCCCAACATACCTGTCGGGTTCATTCAAACCGCTTGGGGCGGAACGATGATTTCCCACCACATAAAAGGTGGAGACATCTATAAGAATCGAATTGCACCTCTACAAGGTCTTGCCGTAGCAGGCGTACTGTGGTATCAAGGCGAGGACGACTCCGGAACAATGGATTCGGCATTACGGTATAACATTTCATTCGCCACACTTATCAACGATTATCGAGATCTGTTCAATGATGAGACATTGCCGTTCTTTTATGTACAGCTCGCCAGATATGACGGCTACGGCTACATCTACAACACCATCGTACGCAATGCCCAACTGAGTATACTCGACAGTTCTGTCATCGCATCACACAAAAACTTGGCATGACCGTCTCCATCGATACAGATAAGGGTACATCAAAAGCAATCCACCCGCTTGGCAAAGAAATCGTTGCCCAACGTATGGCCAATCAATGGATTGCTATGAACGAGCATACAACCGTACCATCAGTCCTTTGCCTAAAGAAGCTCATCTCGATCCAAAGGACCAATCAACAGCCATTGTCACTTTCAAAACAGGCGCAAACGTCAAACTACAGGCGAAACGACCGAATTACACAACCAACGCGACATTCGACACCATCGCAAGTGCCACAAATACGCCACCGTCAGGTTTCCAGGTCGCCGATGGTGATGGCGTCATGCATAATGCCACCGCCACCATTGCCGGTGATGCACTTCGAGTTCATTCCAACGAAGTGAACCATATCACCCAAATACAATATCTGTGGAAAAGTAATCCTGACTGTTCAAGCATCATATACAACAGCTCATATTTACCATTAAGTCCATTTACCTTAATGTGAATCGATAAATCCATTTGCTTCAAGTATGCACCATCACCTGTCATCCATCCCCAATGCAGACCAGTACAAGGGATATAGTGAAGTATATGCCTGAGAATTCGAACGTTTCCGTTGCAGTACTTCTTCCTTGCTATAACGAGGAAGTCACCATCGGCAAGGTCATTCGTGATTTCAAAACGTCTTTGCCGCAAGCAGACATCTACGTATACGATAACAACTCCACTGACCGCACTGCAGAAATCGCCGCGTCAGAAGGCGCTATCGTACGTAAGGAGCCACGTCAGGGCAAGGGCAATGTCATCCGAGCCATGTTCGAAGATATCGACGCTGACGTGTACATCATGTCTGATGGCGACGATACGTACCCGGCTGACGCGGCACCAGCCATGGTCGACAAGATTCTTGAAGGCTATGACATGGTGATTGGAGACCGCTTGAGCTCCACGTACTTCCAGGAGAACAAGCGCCCATTCCACAACTTCGGCAATAGGCTCGTACGTGGATTCATCAATGGACTGTTCGGAGCTCACGTAACCGATATCATGACTGGCTACCGAGCGTTCTCCTTCACTTTTGTAAAGACCTACCAGTGCTGTCCCGTGGTTTTGAGGTCGAAACCGAAATGACTATTCATTCGCTGAACAACAATCTCCGTCTTTATGAGATGCCGATTCAGTACCGTGATCGCCCTGAAGGTTCCGTCAGCAAACTTGATACCGTCGGAGAGGCATCAAAGTGATGAGCACCATCTTCCGCATGATCCGTGAGTACAAGCCACTACCTTTCTTTGGTGGGCTTGGTCTGGTCATTGGCGTTATTGGTCTGATTCTTTGCGGCAGCGTAGGCATCGACTTCATGCACACCGGCATGGTCGCACGCTTCCCCACACTCATCGGTGCGGTAATGCTTGTTATTGCAGGCTTGCTCTTGATTGTCACAGGAATTATCCTCGACGTCATAGCCAAAACGATCGCAAAGCCTTCATCGTTGAGGCCAATCGTTTTGCATTGATGAAGCGTCGGGGAAAGTGATCTCTCAATGTCATTAAGAAGGCTTGATTCCAGCAGAATATGCGGAACCAAGCCTTCGTTTTATTCTGCTACTTCACCCACTTTTGGGCCTTTGTTCCGTTGGAAGTATACAACTGCACGTTAGTGCCGTTCGCGCTGGAACCACAATTCACATCCAAAACCACATTTTCTGCGAGCGCCGACTGGAAGTGTATGAGCCATCGAAGTTTTTGACAGCTATCCACTTTTGAGCGTATGTTCCGTTGGAATCGTACTGTTGCACATTGGTCCCGTTAGTGATACACCGCCGTTCACATCCAACACTTTGCCGGAGTTCACACTGGTTAACGTCACATACCCGTTGGAATCGTGCGTCACTTTCCACTTCTGCGCATTGGTTCCATTACCTGCCCAGATCTGCACGTTTCCATAATTTGAACGGGAAGCGCCGCTTACATCCATCTTCATAGACGTATTAAGCTTCGATCCAAAAATGTAGGTACCATCCGGCAGATCCTGCCTATGCTTGGCTGCAGTTTCATTCAAACGTTCGCGCAACGTTAACGGCGCCTTTGCAACCAACCACTGTTGAGCAACGGTGCCATTCGGCGAATAAAGCTGCAGCTGAGCCTGCTGCACGGCATTACCATTTGGAATATCGACAGCCTTATTAGCATTCACCGACACCAACGCAACCTTGCCACTACCGTAATTTCGCACCGTCCACTGCTGGGCAACAGTGTTATTATTCGTATATTGCTGCAACGCCGCTCCATTAGCAGTGGATCCGCCAGATACATCCAGCACCTTGCCTGAATTCACATTGACGATCTTATAAGTTCCATTGCCAATTGATTCAAATCGATATTTCTGGGCGTTCGTATTATTACTTGAATAAAGCTGAACTCGTGCCCCATTTGCCGTTGATGCACTCTCACATCCGTGACAAGTTTTTTATTCGCAACCGAAGTGATAATCATCGACACTCCAGTAGTTATGCTGACGTCGCTTGACGAAACAACGAACAACTGCGAAGCGGTACCATTCGGCGCATACAGCCGAATCGCAGCACCATCCGCAGTATTTCCGCCGCTCAAATCCAGAACCCAATTACCGAGAGCGGATTGCAAATAATATCCTGCTCCAGAATCACGAATAAACCATCTTTGAGCCTGGGAATTATTTCGAGAATACTGTTGCACTATAGCGTTATTCTCAGCAACACCATTACGCACGTCCAAAGCCTTGCCGGAATTCACATTGACGATCTCATAGCTTTCATCAGACTGCCTAGTAAAAGTGAACTGCTGAGCCTTGGAAGCGTTACCGGAATACAACTGAATGACGGTGGAATCTGCAGCACTTCCACTAGGAATATCAACGCTAGACGCAACTTTGGAACGAACATTAATGTAATAATTACCATTCGGAATGGTAACTGCAGTCATTTTGCGTACATCAATGGCCGCTTGTAAATCATTGCTACTCCCGCCATTCACATATGTCTTATTCCCAAACGCATTCATATCCACATTGCCGCTGATGCCGTCCACCTTGCCGGAGCTGGTGTATTGCCATCGCGACTGTTGGTCGGGAACGAATCGAATCCCATGCGAGCGCCATACTGCGCCACCACGTGGTTTTGGCGTAAATGTCGGCATGTTTCAGCGGTCCTTGCAGGTAGCTGGTGTACGAGTAGACGCCCAGATTCTTGTATCCGGCGGACTGCAGCGCGCTATACCAATTGTTGACGATATTGTTGTACACGTTCGGATCGGTCGGCGGCTTGTGGCCTTCCCACGTCCACTTTTCCAAGTCGTAGTACACGGGGTACGCCAAGTCGCTCGGATTCACGCCAAACTGCTTGAGTTTAGAGACCACGTCGGCACCTTCTTCTTTGGCGAGCGACGGCGTGTCCGCGTAGGAATACCAGTAAATGCCAAACGGGATGCCGAGCCGCTTGCATTCGGAAATGTTACGTTGCGCTTTCTTGTCAGCATTGTTGCCCCAACCGTAGCCGAGGCGGATGATCACGCCGTCCACGCGTCGGCTTTCGCTTTGGCCCAGTCGATGTCGCCTTGCCATTCGGAAACGTCGATCACGCCTTTGGCTTGCTGCACGAACAGGTTGTTCTGGTAGTCGAAGAAAGCTTTCGAATTGTTGTAGGTGCCCCAGTGCGCGCCGTAATCGTTGCTCTCGAATTTGGCTGTTTGTACTTTCGTGTTGGATTGCGTGGATTGCGCTTGTGCGGATTGTAATTGCGCAGATTGCGCACTCACCTTCGCCGAAGGTTGTTCCACGGATTGTTTCACGGTTGCGTCGGATTCGTCGGATTGCGATTCCGCACTATTTGCGTCATTCGCATCTGCTACAGCGTCTTTCACGTCTTCCGCACTTACCGGAATGAAGGATTCGCCGTTGGTTTTGGCGAGCGGGTCAGGCTGCTGATCCTGCGTACCGACCAATGTCGCATCGGTTACGGTTTCGCCGGTTTCAATATTCTTGACCTCACCTTCGGGGGTGACGGCCAGGTCTTCCGAAACCACGGTGGCATCGTCGGAGATCTCGTCACTGACGGTATCCGGAAGTTTCGCATTTGGATTGTCAGGCATGCTGTCTTGCGATTGCTGGTCGCCCGTCTGATCATTCGACTGATCGTCAGACTGCACAACAACGCCATTTTGCGCAGAATTGGTACCGCCTTGCACTGCATTGCGTGCAACAGAATCCTCAATCGCAATATCCTGCAATGCGTAAGCCGGCGCAACCGCAACGGAAGCCGTCAATGCAACCGCAGACAGCGCAGTCGCAATCTTCACAACATGATGTGGCGAAACCATTCGTCAGCCTCTCTTGAATAAAGTCATCAACCCCAAATAATTCGGCGCAAACGCCCTAACCGTCAACTCTAACTGCAACCCACAACCCCGTCCATCCCCAACTCCAAAATCATCCCGGTCCCCACATCTCACGCATTACACGCTGATAAGAATCGACTAGCTCGTTAGGGGCACCGATATGGCATCATCCATTTCCATATCTCCTTTCCAGCATTCTCGCTGACCTTCCCATCACGCTTCGTAGAGGGACCATTTCCAGGAGGGGAGTACGTGGATTGTGCCAGTGGAATCGGGAAGCTCAATGGTTTCTTCCTCGTTAAGCGTGAGAATCAGGCCGGAATCAACGTTGGTACGTTGCATAACCGCTTGCAGAGAGCCGATTTCTCGCGCCTGGTTTTCTCATTTCCCATATTGGCACATACTTGAATAAGCCATACGGTTCCGCAGCAAGAGCATCGCCGATAAGAAAGTCAACTTTCTCCTGTTTGGACGTCGGCATAGTGTACGAAGTGATTGTTTCCGTACGCCTGCCGAAAGTCCGTCGCTGCAATTCGCAGAAAATCGCAGTTTCCAGTCGTTTTCCGATATCTTGCTGGTTGGCACGTGACACCGCGTAAACCATACCCTGATCGACGGCATACATTTTCGGTACTGCGGTACTGCCCGGTTTGAGCATGGTGGAGTATTCTTCGAGCTGGTAGACAAGGAATGCCTGCCTGAACAGATCGAGTAACGTATTCGCCTTGTCCCAATAGATTTTCCAGCCGACCGCTCGCAACGTTTCCACAAGACCATTGGTAGACAGCTCGCAAGCCGTATTGCGCAGCAAAAACAGCGCTATCTGTGTGGCGAGAGTAATGTTTTCACGTCCAAAACGCTCAGCAACGTCACGCGCAACCACGTCCCGCACGTAACCTTGGAGCGTTTCGATACGATCCGGCTCAGCCATGCGTTGCACTGCAGGGAAGCCACCAATAGTTAGGTAATCGTTGTAGGCAGCTTCAAACCGGGTGACCTCTCGCGGCGAAAACACGGCATCGGCAAGAGTGCTGCCCGCTGTAGGCGTTTCGATTCCCCGAAAGTCGCAGAATTCACGGAAAGACAGTGGCGCCATGGCATGCGGATGCGATCTTCCCCGGAAATTCGTTGCGATTTCTTCGCTGGACAGTTTCGAAGACGATCCAGTAATGACTAGCGTCACAGCTTCATGTTCGGCTATGCGCTGGCAGAATCCCTGCCAATTGGCGCATTCTTGCACTTCGTCAAGGAAGAGGTAGCAGCCATGGTCACGAGAGTCGGGATATTGCCGCCAGTATTCCGTAACAATATCGTTGAGCACGGTGTCTTGCATTGGTTGCAGACGATCGTCAGCGAAGTTGAAATAGAAAATATCATTACGCGAGACGCCGTTTTGTAACAAATCATGAATTTTCTGGAAAAGATAGAACGTTTTGCCGCAACGTCGGATGCCAGTGATGATGTGCACAGCATTGAACACTGCCGGCTGCGGCAGCTCGCGTATGATTTCGATGCGGCGTGACGGCGTAGGAATGTCAAACTGCATGGACTCACGAACCAGCATGGCATACGATTCACATGGATTATCCGGCACCATAAGTTCTTCCTTTCGCCGTCCGTTGCGAAACACCCAACAATCCCAGCATAACACTTCTCAAAAATTTTAAGAAGTTTCCACCAACACTTCTCAAAATTTTAAGAAGTTATCACAGACGAATAAAACTCCAGAGAATACCTGAATGCATTAACGACTACAACACGAGTGTGGGAAATCGGGGAAGGACGGGTATCGTACGCTGTATATTGGCATTTCAGGTGGACTCTCGGAACGTGATTCAATTGACCTGAATCGGGAGCTGTCACCGGGGAGTACAGAATAGTAGGCAGATTCTGGAGGGGTTATGGCACGGCACGCAAGAAGCCAAGCGAGGAAAGTACCTCGTCACACACACCGAGAACACTTGCCGGAAGCGCAACGACCAACACTTCTGCCGACAGCACTGACGCCGCTGCCAGCGGTATCGCTGTTAACAGCTCGACCGCCAACAGCGCATTTGCCAGCGATGCCGATGGCAATACCGGGAATACGCTTGTCGGCAACGCTTCCAACGAAGTCGAAGCAACCGAAGTCGAAACCAACGCAACCAGTACCAACGCAACCAGTACCAACGCAACCGGAGAGCGCACAATCAGCAACAGCAACACGGCTGAAATCAGCAACCGGCAATCACACGAATCCAGCGAATCCCGCCAGCCGCAAGACCTATTCGACGCGGCCATAGCGCAAGGCATCAGCGACGGCGACGCTTGGACGGACCAGCGCGTAAAGCACATCTACCGCCAGATCATCATCGCCGTAGTCGTCGTAGTCGTTGTTCTGGGCGCGGTCTTCGGATTCACAGGCGTGCGCGCATCGCAGCAAATGCGCGACCTGGCCGCACTCAACGACTGCAAGGAAGCCGTCACGGCCATGAACACCTCCTATTCCAAGGCGTCCAGCTGAAGGCGAAGATCTCCGAAGCGTTCACCAGCTTCGACGGGTCCTACGATCTCGACAAGCTTGCCGAACTGCACCAGACGGAAGTTACCGCGCCGAAAACGCTGAGCTGCGCCGCCGACACTTCCGCTACCATCAGCAAAGCCAACGCCGCAAAAGCCGAGTACGATAAGCAGGCCAAGCAGTTCAAGCAGGCTTTGCAGAAGAGCGACGAATCCGCGGCCACCGATGGCGGTGACGGAACCGACAATAGCGCTGACGGAACGGCCGGCGACGACGGAACGGACGAAGCCACAGACACGGAGGGCGATGCTGGAGTTGCCGGCGACGCGGGCGCACGGACGGCACCGTCGACCAATCCGGCGCAGCCGACGCGACCGACGCAACGCTGGACGATCAATTCCTCCAGTAAATCAACCAATCGCAACGCTGCCAACCAACCAGCCGATCAAGCCGGCCAATCAAGCCAACCAGGCCTGTCAACCAAGCCGGTCATTAACCTCACCATCTTTACGTTTCTCCCAACTCTTCCATACCCCTTTTCCGCATACCCAACGTTTCTTTTGATTTTAGAATCAAAAGAAAAGCAAAAGAGAGTCACATGGCAGGCAAAAGAAGAAACGCTGAAATTCCGCCATTTTCAAGACTTCACGGCTATAAAATGCAGTAACAAGTCAAAAGAAAAGTGCAAGACTAGGGAAAGACCAAACGAACGGAAAGGAGGCTCTCATGAGCTGGACATCGGCAAATGGTCGAGAGATCACCGATGAGATGATCGATCGTTGGCGCAAATCCTACGAACAAGGCGAATTTCCTGAAGACGAACGAACAGTGGGTGGCGTGATCATGGGACGTCCACCGCTCTCGACCGATAAAAGTCCGGCCCATGGGACGCCATCATGAAGAGATGACAGAAATGGGCAGAGCCTGACGGATGACCATATTTGTGCGCATCGCAGCAAGATTGACTAGGCTTTAATGTGATTGCTCCGTTAAACAAACGCTGCAAGCGTTGCATTGCGGACGCAGAAGGGGAGCCATCTTGAAGAAGAAACGACTGGCACGCGTGATTATTGCCGCGGTAGTGACCGCGGCAATTCTGGTGGCGATCATTGTTGGTTGTGGGCCGAAATGGGGCGACGGTTCAGCAAACGTCAACGGCAGTAATTCCAATAGCAGCAACAGCGCATCAGATAATGTCTCCAGCAACGACAACGCCGCGCAATCCAACAACAATTATGCGACCCGCATCACCGTGAAACTCCCCTCCTACTATTTGGAGAACATGGTTTTCCAACGTGGGAAAACGCTGGTAGTCAAAGGAACGGCCACCACTTCACAACGCGGAAAAGTTGTTGACCCAACGCAACTGATTACAACGATTTCCCAAGGAAAGAAATCAGCATCAGCACAAGCTAAAATTTCCAAAAATGGCGATTTCACCTGCACCTTACCTAAACAAAAAGCAAGTCTTAAACCATATTCATTAACGATTTTATACAACGAAACCACTTTGTTGACTCTGAAAAACGTGTATGTTGGCGACGTATTTATTGCTGCCGGACAGTCGAATATGGAATTGAATTATTCGCAATATTATGAGGGTTCAGGCAACTCCTACAATTTCGGCGGAGTCTGATAACGACCGACGATCTGCCGAAGCAGCTTTCCGACAACAACGTACACTTCGTTGCGAGCGCCAACTCCTCGAAAGGTACGGATTTTCCGTTACGCGACGTGAATGAGCAGGCTGGCACCTGGCTTGAGGCGACCGCCGATAATTCGCAGCATTTCAGTTATCTGGCGCAGCAGTTTGCCATGCAGCTTCGTGCCGCGCATCCGAACGTGCCGATCGGCATTATTCAAACCGCATGGGGTGGCACGCCGATTCGACGTCACGTGCAAGGCGGTGATATTTATGCGAACCATATTGCGCCTTTGGAAGGGTTCCACGTGGCGGGCGTGCTGTGGTATCAGGGATGCAATGATTCCACGAACGAGGCGACCGCGCTGGCGTACGAGTCGCAGATGACGCTGCTGATCAACCAATATCGTGAAGTGTTCGATCAGGATGATCTGCCGTTCCTGTATGTGCAATTGGCACGCTGGCCTGGCTACCAGTACACGCAAAACGTGCGATTCGCGCAGTTGAACACGTTGAGCAATGCCGGATTACGCAATGCTTCCAACGTTGCAATGACGGTGTCGCTGGATACGGACAAGGGCACTTCAACGTTGATACATCCGCTTGGCAAAGATATTCTCGGCGCGCGCATGGCAGCGCAATATCTGGCGATGTCGGAAGGCAAGACCATTCCCAACGGGCCGCTTATCGCGCATGCGAAGCATGCTTCCGATGGCACGATCGTATTGTCGTTCCAGAACGGCACCGCAACCGGTTTGCAGGCGGAAAAGCCCAATTATTCGAAGACTGCGAGCGCGACCGTACCCGATTATGATGCGAATCCGGACGCGACTCCTTTGAATGGTATTTCCAACGTTGCAACGCCGACTTCCACGCCATTGCAAGGTTTTGAAATTGCCGACGATTCCGGAAAGTGGGTTTCGGCAACGGCAACGATTAAGGGTGATCAGATTGTGCTGAGTGCCGCCGATGGAAGCTCGAATTGCAACGCGGTAACTCAAGTGCGTTACTGGTGGAGTGGAAATCCGGTTATTTCCAGTCTGCTGTATAACGATCTCGGATTGCCTGCAAGTCCGTTTATTGCTGTTGTTGAGTAATACGGCAGATTGATAATCGGGCATTATCCGGCTGCGACGACTAATCGATAAAGCGGACTGTAATTAGGTTAGAATCAGGCCTGTTTCATCGAACTTAAGTCGAAAGCAATGTCGACGGTCAAAATCGACGATCAATCGACGTAGTGCGGGGCGCTGGACGCTATGCGGGGCGTTATGGAGCCGCTATTGCCGTTGCCGTCGGTACTACCGTCTGCATCGAAATCCTGCGATTTACGAAGCGAGCCGGCAGCCAGCGAACGTATGGATCGAACGGAACGGCCAATCTGCGCCTGTTTTTCCTGAGCATCCGACTGTATTGCGGGAATCGTGCCCGTCACAGGGCGAATGCGGCCGGTCGCAGTGGGAATGAAGCTTGGCGGCAACACCTGCGTGGTAACGGCACCCGGCGATGACACATGATAGTGGGCCATCGAAGCCAGGGAATCGCGGGTATCGAGTTCACGCTGCATATCTAGCTCATCGTCGAACTCAGCCATCGCTGCCCTCCCTCTCTTCAAGCAATCTCTGCCGGTAATCTCTCCACTGGCAACGGTCATCGTTCCGAGCGTAACGCAAGGTAGCATACCGTTACGAACGAAATCAGCGATATGCGCAACTCCCCCACTGTTTCGCAACTTTTCCGTTGCACGTGCCGCAGCGAGCCACGCCAGCGAGCTATTGAAAACCCGCCGTTTTGGCATAAAAAAAGGCTTCCGAAATCATCCGGAAGCCCTACTGGCGGAGAATACGAGATTCGAACTCGTGAGGCTGTTACACCAACACGCTTTCCAAGCGTGCGCCATAGACCACTAGGCGAATTCTCCAATTATGCAACGTCTCACAGTGTCTATCCGCGAAACGCAACTTGATTAGAATACAACAGTTTCTTTCAAACCCCAAATCGGCGTGTCGCAACGTCCCAGATCGCCCACTCACTGGAGGAATCCGTACACGTGAGGACTTCCCCGCGCACCGAATTCTCCACCCTCTGGGACAATTCACCCGCCAACGCACCTCTCAGCGTCCCAGATCGCCCACTCACTGGAGGAATCAGCCCGCTGCCAAGACTCTCACAGTCCGAATTCCTCCAGTGGCTGGAACAATCAGTACGCCCATAGGCCTTCTACAGTCCGAAAACTCCACCCACTGGAGGAAAACACCCGCGCACCGGCCTCCAAACGTCCTGAAACTCCATCCACTGGAGGAATTGGTACGTTGGTATGCTTCCCAGCATCCGGATTCTCCCACCCACTGGAGGAATCTGCCCGCACATACACCCCCCGAATTGTCCAGATTCTTCCAGCGAGTGGAGGGATCCGGACACGAGCTCACGTACCGTGAGCACAGCAGCTATCGTTTGGACGCGAAGGCACGCAGGTCGGCGAGCATGGCAGTGAACATCGGGCGGACCGAACCGAACTTATCAAGCAGCGATCCCGAAACCGGAGCACTAGCCGCTCCCAGCAACGCGCCAGGCAGCAACACCACGCCTGCGGCAAGCACAGACGCGCCGAATCCCAGTTGCGAAGCGTTCGGAATCATATAGCCGTAACCGATCGTCACAAACTGCAGCAGCACATACGCAAGCAAATGCCAACGGAATTTCACACTCCGCAACACGGTCAGACGAACCAGCGGCGAGAACGCACGATGCGACACCCAAGCGAACACTAGCAAAGCGGCCATGGCAATCAGCAGCAGAACCACTGCAATCACACATTGCGTAGTCGCGGAAGTATCCCCATTACTCACTGCGGTAACGGCGGATCCGCCACGGTCGAGCGCAAACACGAAACAGACGAATCCGACTGCTAGGCAAAGCACATGCAGCGGATTGATATGCGCCTCTTCGGTAGGAGTGACCTGATGAATCGTTTTAAGGCCGCACACCAGCGAAACAAACAGGAGCGGCAGCAGAATCACGAAAATCCAACGCCACGGCATGAACGTGCCGACAAGACCGCCCACAGTCGGTCCGAGTGCCGGCGCCACGGCCACCACCATGCCTCCAACGCCCATCAGCATGCCGATTTTGCTTTTCGGAGACTGTTCAAGAATGATATTGAACATCAACGGAAGCGCGATTCCCGTGCCCGCTCCCTGTAGTATTCGCGCGGTCATCAGCATAGGAAAGTTCAACGTGCAAGCTGCCATCAGGCAGCCGGTGATGCAGAGCACGATTGCGGTAAGGAAGATGGTACGCAACTTCAGTTTGCGCTTGAAATAGCTTGAGAGCGGCGTGACAAGCGCTACCGTAAGCAGATAGCCGGTCGTCAGCCATTGAACAGTGGACGTGTCGACGTGGAATTCCGCCATTAATCCAGGGAAAAGCACGTTGGTGAGGGTTTCCGTAAGGATGCCAATGAAGGCCATGATTCCAGTTGACAGAATGGCAAGAATAAGATTGATGGAGATGTTCTCGTCATCTTGCGTTGCCGTGTTATCGTTTCGCGCAATGGACTGTGACATGGATTTGCGGCCGTTCCCGGCCTTCCCTTTCTTGGCCCGGCTTTGCTGAGCCACCATTCCGTTATGCCGGGCAGTTTGCTGGAATGACGATTATTTGCCCAGAAATACAAAAAGATCCTTGGGAGCGGAGCGCTCTACCAAGGATCTTCATATTATTAAGTTGAATGCGGCGGCGTGCTACTCTCCCACACCCTCTCGAGTGCAGTACCATCGCCGCGACCAGGCCTTAGCTTCCGGGTTCGGAAAGGGACCGGGCGTCTCACCTGGGCCATGACCACCGCAAAACCAATACAACGGCCAACCACAAGGATCGGCCGGCAGAACCGGAACCACGCCACGATTCCGATCGTGGCGGTCCGGGAACCGGACAACGGACGCGAACAAAAACGCTTCGATCTTTCGTCTCGTGACCACAAGAAACAGCATTCCTTGCCATCCAACGAGAAACCACCACAGGACGAGACCCGACCCAGCAAGCGGGTCGGAAAAAGTGTGCCGCGTTCGCCCGTTAGTACCGGTCGGCTCCACCCCTCACAGGCTTCCACCTCCGGCCTATCGAACACGTGTTCAACATGCGGGCTACAGGCACCGAAGTGCCAAGGAATCCTAATCTTGGAGCAGGCTTCCCGCTTAGATGCTTTCAGCGGTTATCCCTCCCGAACGTAGCCAACCGGCCATGCCGCTGGCGCGACAACCGGCATACCAGAGGTCCGTCCACCCAGGTCCTCTCGTACTATGGGCAGGCCTCCTCAGGATTCCAACGAGCGCAGAGGATAGAGACCAAACTGTCTCACGACGTTCTGAACCCAGCTCGCGTGCCGCTTTAATCGGCGAACAGCCGAACCCTTGGGACCTGCTCCAGCCCCAGGATGCGACGAGCC
>ENA-OQCS01000808-OQCS01000808.1-human-gut-metagenome-genome-assembly--contig:-NODE-808-length-17309-cov-3.205680_pt1 | contig 17309 bp, 22 predicted proteins | sample MGYA00242757_ERZ504575 | MGnify/ENA primary metagenome ERZ504575 (study PRJEB26092, sample SAMD00036297) | human gut metagenome | host: Homo sapiens | study: EMG produced TPA metagenomics assembly of...
CGTCGGCATTCCGGCATTGCGTTTGCACGGCGATTATCTTGCGATTATCACGCTTGGTTTCGGTGAGATCATTCGTGTGATCATCCAGAATCTGAAAGTGGCCGGCGGCAAGGGACTTGCGGACGGCAGCAGGGGCAGGCACTGATCGGCATCGACCGTCTCGCCAATCTGTATGTGGTGTTCTGTATCACCGTCGTGACCGTGGTGCTGTTGTTCATGTTCGCGCGTTCCCGTTATGGTCGTGCGGTCAAGGCGATTCGTGATGATGAGATCGCGCTGGCGCTTCCGGCATCAACATCACCTATATGAAAGTGCTCGTTTTTGCGATTTCCGCGTTCTTCGCGGGTATTGCGGGTGGTATTTTCGCGCAATATATCGGTGCGCTCACGCCAAGCATGGCCGGTTGGCTGCAGTCGATCAATTACGTGATCATGGTGGTGTTCGGCGGTATGGGTTCGCTGACGGGTTCCATTGTCGCCGCGGTTGGTCTGACGATTTTGCCGGAATTGCTGCGTGCGTTCTCCGCATACCGCATGCTCGTGTATTCGGTGGTGCTGGTGATCATCATGGTGTTCCGTCCGCAGGGATTGTTCGGCAGTTGGGAGTTCTCGCTGCCGAAATTCGTCAACAAGTGGTTCTATCCGGTACGCGTGAAGATGCACGGCAAATCGGGTGCGTCTCAATCGGCATCTAAGAAAACCAAGGAAACCGGCGAGACTACCGCATCTAGCGAAATCAACACATCCAGCGAAGACAAGGAGGTGCAGGCATGAGCGAGCCGATTCTGAAGCCGAGCATCTCGGCATCACCTTCGGAGGCCTCAAAGCCGTATCCGACTTCAACATGACCATCAATGCGGGCGAACTTGTCGGTCTGATCGGGCCGAACGGCGCAGGCAAGACCACTGTGTTCAACCTGCTGACCGGCGTTTACCAGCCACGGAAGGTGAGTTCTTCCTCGACGGCAAACGCATGAACGGCAAGAAAACGTATCAGGTCGTGCGTGCGGGAATCGCAAGAACCTTCCAAAACATTCGACTGTTCGATCAAATGACGGTCGAAGAGAACGTGCTTGTGGCGTTCAACGAATCCTTCACCTACCGGCTGGGCGGTGCGATCTTCCGCACGCCGACCTTCTGGAAGCAGGAACGCGACATGCATGCCAAAGCCATAGACCTGCTGCGTATTTTCGGACTGGAAGGATTGGCCGAAACCGAAGCCGCGAATCTGCCGTATGGAGCGCAACGTAAGCTGGAAATCGCACGAGCGTTGGCGACCGGCATGAAACTGCTGTTGCTTGACGAGCCTGCGGCAGGCATGAATCCTACGGAAACCGAGGATCTGCTGAACTGCATCAACACGATCCGCGACCGTTTCGGCATCGCCATTCTGCTGATCGAACATGATATGAGCCTGGTGATGAACGTGTGCCAGCGTATTCAAGTGCTTGATTACGGGCGTACCATCGCCTCCGGAACGCCAGAGGAAATCGCCAACAATCCGCAGGTCATCTCCGCATATCTTGGTGCGGACGATGCTGAAAACAATGCCGTCGAAACGTCTGAAACGACCGAAAGGAAGGACGCCTGATGCTGCAGATCAAGAATCTTTCCGTCTCCTACGGTGCCATCGAAGCGGTCAAAAACATCAGTCTGACGGTGAACGACGGCGAGATCGTGTCGCTGATCGGTGCGAACGGTGCTGGCAAAACCACGACATTGCATACCATCACAGGTCTTACTCCGGCGGTTTCCGGCGAGGTGCTGTTCAACGGCGTGGACCTGCTGAAAACGCCGAACAATAAGATCGTGACCCTCGGCATGGCGCATATTCCCGAAGGACGCCACGTGTTCACGCGCATGAGCGTGCAGGAAAACCTTGAAATGGGCGCGTTCAGTCTCAAAGACCGGTCTCACATGGCGGACGATCTTGCCATGGTGTTCGACATGTTCCCACGCCTGAAGGAACGCCGCAACCAGAAGGCGGGTACGCTTTCCGGCGGCGAACAGCAGATGCTGGCGATGGGCCGCGCTGATGAGCCACCCGAACACGATTCTGATGGACGAGCCGTCGATGGGTCTGTCTCCGAAACTCGTCAAAGAGATCTTCGCCATTATTCGCAAGCTGCACGATCAGGCATTACCGTACTGCTGGTCGAACAGAACGCGAATATGGCCCTGTCGATCGCCGATCGTGCGTATGTGCTCGAAACCGGGCGCATCACCATGGAAGCGACGCCAAGGAGCTGATGGACAACGAGCAGGTGCGCAAGGCGTATCTGGGCGCATAAGTCAGTTTCAACGCAGTTGAAGAATCCTGCCTTACAATGGTGGGGTCAGCAAGCCGAAAAGGGAGGTGTCATGAGCGAGATTCGCGCTATTTCAGACGAATCCCTTGCCCAGGCTGTCGAAATCGTACGTGACGGCGGATTGATTGTGATTCCTACGGACACGGTCTACGGCGTTGCGTGCGATCCGCGCAACATTGAGGCGATCCGCAAGGTGTTCGCGGCGAAGCAACGCCCGAAATACAAGTCGTTGCAAGTGCTATTGCCGTCTATTGAAAGCATGGAGAAGCTGCATTTGGATCTGCCGGTGCCGCTGAACCGCCTGTCCGCCATGTTCATGCCGGGCGCGTTCTCTCCGATCGCCGTGGCCGATGACGATTGCACGCTCGCCACGTACGTACCGATCCCGCCACCGGCAAGGTCACGCAGGCGTGCGCATTCCGAATTCCGCGGCCGCCTTGCGTGTGCTGCGCGCTACCGGACCGTTGGCCGCCACCAGTGCCAACCGTTCCGGCGATGAAAGCGCGCAAACCGTTGACGAGGCCGTGCAGCGCTTGGCGATGCGGTTGATTTGTATTTGGACGGGGGAGCGACTCCCGGTCATGTGGCTTCCACGGTTGTGGCGGCTGACCCTCATGGGCGTGATGGCATTGCGATTCTTCGAGAGGGAGTGATTCACGAGCCGGTTATCCGAAAGGCCTTGACGTTGAATGGCGGTGCTTTGGGCGTATGAGAATCTATCTGTTCATTGCTGCGATTGCTGGCGGCGTCACCTATTTGATCACGCCGTTGATTCGCCATATCGCCATTGAGATCGGCGCCGTCGGCGAAGTGCGTGCGCGAGACGTGCATACCATTCCGACACCGCGACTGGGTGGTTTGGGCATGCTGATCGGTTTCACCGTGTCGATGCTGTTCGCATCCCGCATTCCGTTCATTCAAGGATTGTTCGCGCAATCGCAACAGGCGTGGGTGATTCTCGCCGGCGCCATTATGATCAGTCTGCTTGGCATGGCCGACGACTTGTGGGATCTTGATTGGATGCTCAAGCTTGCCGGTCAGCTGTTGATTTCCGTGTTCGTGGCATGGGGCGGTCTGCAGATCATTTCGCTTCCGCTTGGCTCGTTGGTGACGGCGTCGCCGAGCCTGTCGATGGCCATCACCGCGTTTTTGATCGTCGCGTCCATCAATGCGGTCAATTTCGTGGATGGGTTGGACGGTCTGTCATCGGGCATTGTGGCGATCGGCGGCATCGCATTCGCCATTTATTCATACATCATCGCCCGCAACTCGCCTTCGTACGCTTCGATGGCGACATTGATCGACATTGCCATGGTCGGCATGTGCGTGGGCTTTTTGATGCACAACTGGCATCCGGCGAAGCTGTTCATGGGAGACTCCGGTTCCATGCTGCTCGGCTATTTGATCACGTGCGCGTCGATTGTGATGACGGGCCGCCTTGACCCGGCCAGTATTCATGCCAGCATTTACTTGCCGGTGTTCATGCCGATTCTGCTGCCGATTCTGGTATTGTTCCTGCCGATTCTCGACATGTGTCTTGCGATTGTGCGCCGCTTGCGCAAGGGACAGTCTCCGATGCATCCGGACCGCATGCACTTGCATCATCGCATGCTGCGCATCGGTCATTCCGTGCAGGGGGCTGTGCTGATTCTGTGGGGTTGGGCGGCACTGATCGCATTCGGCTCGATTATGACGCTGTTTTTCAAGGCCCAATACGTGCTTGTTGGATTCCTGATTGCGGCCGTGGTGCTGACCGTCGCCACCATGTATCCGTATGTGAAGCATAGGATTCCCGAGATGCTGGAGGAGGATGCTGCGGATGGCGGCGGACATGCGTCGGTGCGGTCGTCGGAGCGTCGGAAAAACTGATTAAACGCTTTGCCTTGCGGTATTAGTTAACTTTCGTAACACCCTTGTTTGCCGCTTGTTCTGCCGTGTCGCGGTAAGTCAGCCCGCGTTCATATAGTGGGTCTATGGCTACAATTCCTGATATGAATGCAGATTCCACGTACGCTCCACTTCCTCCGATTTTCGCACAGCTTGGCCTCGCCTATGACGATGTGCTGCTGCTGCCGAACGAGACGGATGTCATTCCGTCCGAAGTGGACACCACCACCCATCTGACCCGCAACATCACGATGAAGGTCCCGGCGATCTCCGCCGCAATGGACACCGTCACCGAGTCCGACATGGCCATTGCCATGGCTCGTAATGGCGGCATCGGCGTGCTGCACCGCAATCTTTCCATCGACGACCAAGCCGCTCAGGTTGACATCGTCAAGCGCTCCGAATCCGGTATGATCAACGATCCGTTGACCGTCAGCCCGGATGTGACGCTGGCTGATCTCGACAAGCTGTGCGGCCGTTTCCATATCTCCGGTCTGCCGGTCGTTGACAACGACAACAAGCTCGTCGGCATCATCACCAACCGCGACATGCGTTTCATCGCCTCCGAGGATTACGACCGGCTCAAGGTTTCCGAGGTCATGACCCGCGAGAACCTCATCACCGGCCCGTCCAACATCTCCAAGGAAGACGCCCACGACCTGCTGGCCAAGCACAAGGTCGAGAAGCTGCCGCTGGTTGACGATGAAGGCCGCCTCACCGGCTTGATCACCGTGAAGGACTTCGTGAAGACCGAGCAGTATCCGGACGCCACCAAGGACGAACAGGGTCGTCTGCGCGTTGCCGCCGGCATCGGCTTCCTGGGTGACGCCTACAACCGTGCTTCCGCTCTGATGGAAGCGGCGTGGACGTGCTCGTGGTCGACACCGCCAACGGTGAGGCCAAGCTGGCTCTCGACATGATTCGCCGTCTGAAGTCCGATTCCGCGTTCAAGGGCGTTGACATCATCGGCGGTAACGTGGCCACCCGTCAGGCGCTCAGGCCATGATCGACGCCGGTGTTGACGCAGTCAAGGTCGGCGTGGGCCCAGGCTCCATCTGCACCACCCGCGTGGTGGCCGGTGTCGGTGTGCCGCAGCTCACCGCAGTGTACGAGGCCGCTCAGGCCTGCCGTGCCGCTGGCGTGCCGTGCATCGCCGACGGTGGCATTCACTACTCCGGCGACATCGCCAAGGCTCTGGTTGCCGGTGCCTCCACCGTCATGCTCGGCGGCACCCTCGCAGGCTGCGAGGAAGCTCCGGGTGAGAAGGTGCTGCTGCACGGCAAGCAGTACAAGCTGTACCGTGGCATGGGCTCCCTCGGCGCCATGGCTCCGCGTGGCAAGAAGTCCTACTCCAAGGATCGCTACTTCCAGGCCGACGTCACCTCTAACGACAAGGTCGTTCCGGAAGGCGTTGAAGGCGAAGTGCCGTACCGCGGACCGCTGAACGCAGTGCTGTACCAGATGATCGGTGGCCTGCACCAGTCCATGTTCTACATCGGCGCTCACAACATCGCCGAAATGCCGGAACGTGGCCGTTTCATCCGTATCACCGACGCTGGCTTGCGCGAATCCCATCCGCACGACATCGTCATGACCGCCGAAGCTCCGAACTACTCCGGCCGCCAGTGATTGCTGAATTCCAGTAATCAAAATCGGTAAAAGCCTCTTACTTCTCGGAAAAGACCGAAAGTAAGAGGCTTTACTCATATCTGCAACGTGAATATTTATAACCGAACGTCGCCCTATCGCCAAGTAGCGGTATTGATTACGAAGCAAATCGCGAAAAACAAACGTGACTTCCCAGTGCGTGGGCCTTCCAATCTCCCTACCTCGCGGTATCTTCGAATGTTCAGCTGAAGCGTGCCAAGCGGCACGCGCACACGCAAAGGAAACGAGGCAAAATGGTTGACGCACATGACGGCGAAACGTATACGGCGAAAGGTTCGCGACTGATTTGGATCGATTGCGAAATGACCGGCTTGGATATTTTCCACGATGAACTGTGCGAGATCTCCGTGGTACCGACGGATTTTGACCTCAACGTGCTTGACGAGGGTATTGATTTCGTGATCAAGCCGTCTGATGCGGCCGTTGCCAATATGAACGACTTTGTGCGTGCCATGCACACCCGTTCCGGACTCATCAACGAATGGGAGAACGGCCTGAGCATCGAAGAGGCCGAACGGAAAGTCACCGAATACGTGGCCCGCTTCACCCCAGACGGCGTCAAGCCGCTGCTCGCAGGCAACTCCATCGGATCAGACAAAAAATTCCTCGACCGTTATATGCCGAATCTCATGGAACACCTGCACTACCGTGTAATCGACGTGAGCACGTTCAAAGAGCTTGCCCGCCGCTGGTATCCGGACGTATACAACAACCGTCCGCCGAAGAATGGCGGACATCGCGCGCTCGCCGACATCATCGAATCCCTGGACGAACTGCGCTACTACCGTAAGGCGTTCATGGCAGCGGCGCCCGGTCCTGACGCAGCCGAAGCCAAGGCGATCGCCGATCAGATCGTGGCAACCAGCATTTTGAACAACAACTGATTCCACATATCGCACAATCGTTGGAAAATCTGATATTCCAACGAAAACATGGAAAGGACTCCAGTGAGCGCAGCCGATTGGACCAGCATCGAAATCCCGCAAGACATTCGCTTGGTGGTTGCCGATATGGACGGCACCCTGCTTGATGAGCATAGCGAGATTCCGCAAGGTTTCTGGCCGATGCTTGCTCGGTTGCGCTCGCGAGGCATTGAATTCGTGCCGGCCTCCGGACGCCAGTACGCTACCTTACGTGCCATGTTCGCCGATAAGGCGGCGCAGGTGCTGGCAGGCGGCGAACTTTCGTATATCGCGGAAAACGGCAATGTCGTGGCCATTGACGGTAATATCGCCGAAGTGCACGGCGTCGATACCGATGTGACCCGCTGGACCATCGACACAGTGAACGCTTCTGCCGCGGCTGGCGAATACGATATGGGACTGGTGCTTTGTGGCCTGCGCACGGCATACGTGCAGCGCACGGACAAGCCGTTCCTTGATGAAGTCGGCAAATATTATGCGGCACTGGAGATTGTGGACGATCTGCATAGCGTGCTTGAAGATGTGATCGCATCAAACGGCGAAAGCGACACCATGCTCAAACTGGCGATTCTCGATTTCGACGATGCCGAAGCGATGGCCGCGGAAAAGCTGACGCCACTGAAGAACGATTATCAGGTGGTGGTTTCCGGCAAACTGTGGGTCGACATCATGAATGCTACAACCAATAAGAAACAGGGCGTCGAAGCGTTGCAGCGCGTGCTTGGCGTCACTGCGGCCCAAACGGCGGTATTTGGCGATTATCTCAACGATTTGCAGATGCTTTCGGCAGGGCAGTGGTCGTTCGCCATGGGCAATGCGCACCCCGCGTTGAAACAAGCCGCGCATTTTGTGGCTCCATCCAATGCCGATCACGGGGTGCTTCAGGTTGTCGACAAACTGATTGCGTAAGGAAGCCGTTTCTTCGAAATTGATGGTCGATTGAACAGGAAAGGCGGTGCGGCATGCGGCAGGCTGAGGCATTGGCGATTCTGCAAAGTGGCGCGAGCGTCTTCCTGACGGGTGCGCCGGGTGCTGGCAAGACCTACGTGCTCAATGAGTTCGTGCGTCAGGCCCGTGCCGAAGGTGCGGCGGTGTCGGTGACGGCGTCCACCGGTATCGCGGCCACGCATATCAACGGGCAGACCATTCATTCATGGAGCGGTGTCGGACTTGCCAACGCGCTCACCGACAATCTGATCAAAACCATACGTACCCGACGCAAACGTAAGCTGCAGGGCGCTGACATTCTCGTCATCGATGAGGTTTCCATGCTGCATGCGTGGCTGTTCGACATGGTCGATCAGTGTGCCGCATTATTCGACGTGACCAACGCCCGTTCGGAGGGCTTCAAGTGGTGCTGTCCGGCGATTTCTTCCAGCTTCCGCCAGTGAGTGTGGGTGGGCGCAACCACGATTTGGTCACACCAAGCCCGGAATTCGTGGCTTCCCGCGAACGATATGCGAAAGCGGGACTCAATCCAGATGGTTTCGTCACCGAATCATTGGTATGGCGGGAATTGAATCCCGCAATCTGTTACCTGACCGAACAGCATCGTCAGGATGACGGCAGTCTGCTCACCGTATTGACCGATATTCGCAACGGTTGCGTGAACGACGACGATCGCAATGTGCTCCTCACCAGACTGGGCACAATCCCCGAACCTGGTCAACAGGCCGTCAATCTGTTTCCCGTCAACAAGCAGGCGGACACGCTCAACGACATGCGCCTGTTCGAAATCAACGAGGAGCCGCACGAATATTTCGCCGAAGCCGCAGGGCCAGTCAATCTGGTGGAACGTTTGAAGAAAAACATGCTTGCCCCCGAACGTTTGCAGCTCAAAACCGGGGCTGCGGTGATGGCCGTACGCAACGACACCGACCACCAATTCGTGAACGGATCATTGGGTACCGTGCGCGGATTTGCCGCCGAAAACAAGGGCGGATGGCCGATCGTTGAATTTGAAAACGGCAATATCGTTACCATGAAGCCGAATTGCTGGGAAATGATGGACGGCGACACAGTGCTCGCCAGCGTCAACCAAGTGCCGTTGCGCTGCGCGTGGGCGATCACCATCCACAAATCGCAAGGTATGACGCTCGAGCGTGCGGTGATGGATTTGCGGCGCACTTCGCGCCTGGCATGGGGGTATGTGGCGCTGTCTCGTGTGGAAGGCCTGCAAGGCCTGTATTTGAACGGTGTGAACGAACGCATGTTCTTGGTTTCGCCCGATGCGGTGCGATTGGATGGTGAGTTGCGTCTCGCCTCGGCGCAGGCATCCGATATGTTGGCTCATGATGCATCGCCGCGTTCCGGCAGAACATTGCCGTTCCCGACGGTCGACGAGTTCGCGCAGGACGCGCTGTTCTAGTATGCGATTGCCTTGTTTGACATGTATGATGATTTTTGGGATTCGACGGATATGACTGTTGTGTTCCGTCCGTGCGTTGCCATACGTCGGTGAACGGGTGGTTGGATTGGGCTTACGTCCCCTTGCCTGAGTAGTTTTGGGCATATGACTAAAGCACTTCGTATGTCCACCATGTTCCTGCGCACTCTGCGTGAGGATCCCGCCGATGCGATGTCGTATCGGATAAGCTTCTGCAGCGCGCCTGCTACCTGCGCAAGGCCGCTCCGGGTATTTGGACCTGGCTGCCGCTGGGCCTGAATGTTCTGAACAAGATCGAAAACATCATCCGTGAGGAAATGGCTTCGATCGACGCCCAGGAAGTTCACTTCTCCGGTCTGCTGCCGCGTGAACCGTATGAGGCCACCCATCGTTGGGAAGAGTATGGCGACAACATCTTCCGTTTGAAGGATCGCCATGAGGCCGACTACCTGCTGGCGCCGACCCATGAGGAAATGTTCACCCTGCTGGTCAAGGACCTGTACTCCTCCTACAAGGATCTGCCGGTTACCCTCTACCAGATTCAGACCAAGTATCGTGACGAATTCCGTCCGCGTGCAGGCTGATTCGTGGCCGTGAATTCATCATGAAGGATGCCTACTCCTTCACGCTTGACAAGGAAGGCCTTGTCAAGGCGTATATGGACGAGCGTGGCGCCTACGAGCGTATTTTCAACCGTCTCGATTTGAAGTATGTGCCGGTGCACGCCATGGCAGGTCCGATGGGCGGTTTCGAATCCGAAGAGTTCCTTGCCCCGATGGAAATCGGTGAAGATACCTTCGCACAGTCGCCGAGCGGCAAGGCTTGGAATGTTGAGGCGCTGACCACTCCGGAACCGGAAGCCATCGACTTCAGCAACACTCCGGCCGCTGAAAAGCGTCCGACGCCGAATGCTGAAACCATCGATCAGATGGTTGAATTTGCCAATGCCAACCATCCGCGTTCCGATGGCCGCGCGTGGGAGGCTCCGACATTCTGAAGAACGTGGTGATCGCCGTGATGCATCCGCAGGATGACGAGCATGACGAGCCGTGGCGCGAACTGGTGGTCGTTGGCGTGCCTGGCGATCGTACCGTTGACATGAAGCGTCTTGAAGCGCAGTTCACTCCGGCTGAAATCGAAGAGGCCACCGACGAGGATCTGAAGAAGCATCCGGAACTCGTCAAGGGCTATATTGGCCCGATGGCGTTTGGCCCGCAGGCTCGCGGCGGTGAAAAGGCTGAAAACGCCAACGAAACCGGCGAAGCGTTGCGTTACCTCATTGACGCGCATATCGCCCGCGGTTCCGCATGGTTCACCGGTGCCGATGAAGCCGGAGTCGACTACTACGATCTCGTGTACGGTCGTGACTTCGAAGCCGACGGCGTGGTGGAAGCCGTGCAGGTTCGCCACGGAGACATGAGCCCGGACGGTTCCGGCCCGCTGAGCTTCGAACGCGGTGTGGAAATCGGCCAGGTGTTCCAGCTCGGTTTGAAGTATTCCAACGCGCTCGGCCTGAAGGTGCTCGACCAGAACGGCAAGACCGTGCCGGTGTGGATGGGCTCCTACGGCATTGGCGTGTCTCGTGTGATGCTTGTATCGCTGAAACCCACCATGACGAGAAGGGCTTGGCATGGCCGGCCATCATCGCTCCCGCCAGGTGCATGTGGTGGCCACCGGCAAGGATGCGGCCGCATCGAAGCCGCCGAGCAACTGATCGCCGATCTGGAAGCCAAGGCATCGAAGTGATCTTCGATGACCGTAAGAAGGTTTCCCCGGGCGTCAAGTTCAAGGATGCCGAGCTTATCGGCGTGCCGCTGATCGCCGTCGCAGGCCGCGACACTGTCAACAATGGCACCATTGAAGTGCGTGACCGCAATGGCGAGAACGCCGAAGCCGTGCCTGTTGCCGACGCCGCCAGATGATCGCCGATCGTGTCGCCGCGCTGCTGAAGTAATAATCGTATTTTTTCTGATTATTTCACCATATAAACGGAAGATTATGGATATGCCATAATCTTCGTTTTTATCTGGAAACAGGTAGGAGGAAGCATGATTGTGAGGAAAACATTTATGGGGAAAACAAACGAAAAACCATGCATATATCGGCAGTGCATTGCGGTGGATAAGTGAGATTTATCCACCGACTATCCACGACTCGCCCGAAACGGCGTCCTTTATCCACATTTGCCGGTTGCGCTTGTACCAGTATGGTCGAATCGGGGATAGTGGTTCTACCGCGGAAACGCAAGGAAGCGGAAAGGCGTGCAGAACCCCTCTCTCGCAACCCATTTCTCCGACTGCGCGTTGCTTTCGCACCTTCATCGGTGCTTTCCGCGGCCCCTTTATTACCAATGCGACAGAAAGGGCCGATCATGGCACAACAGCAAGCTCTCATCACCATCACCGGATATGTGGGCGCCAATCCCACGCAATTCAACAAGGATGGCATGCCCCATGCCAGTTCGTTCAGAATGGCGAGCACCAGACGGTATTTCGACAATCGCACACAGCAATGGAAGGATCTTCCCACCACATGGATCACGGTGAAAGCGTACCGGAACTATCCGAGCACATCTGCCAATCTCTGAAGAAAGGCGAGCCGGTTATCGTGATGGGCGCGCTCGCCACGGAAACGTGGGCCGATCAGAACGGCAAACCGCAGTCACGCATAGTGCTGGAAGCCAGCGCCGCAGGGCACGACCTTAACCGGGGAGTCACCACGTTGCGTAAGTTCGTCAAGCCGAACGACCAGCACCAGCCGGAAGCGAAAGGAACGGAACCGCGTGTGGGAGCCGATCCGTTCGTCAGGCAGGGCAGTGTGGCGCCGGTCGAAATCGTGGTTCCCGAAGATGATGAAGCCGCCGAATTCTCGGGAGATACCGGGGAATTCGACGGCGACATATATTAGGCGGCACCGATGCCTTGCATGCTTGGCTCCGATTGCCAGCCGATGATGTGGTTTGTTACCAGATGCGCACACGCTGATCGGGATCGAGCCACATGCCATCCTCCGGCTTCACGTCGAACGCCTTGTAGAACAGATCCACGTTGCGTGCGATGCCGTTCGTGCGGCATTCGGCGGGGGAGTGCGGGTCGATCTGCAGATATTGCTCCGCCAGCTCGTCACGATTCTTGGTGCGCCAGATGGACGCGTAGCTGAGGAAGAAACGCTGCAAACCGGTGAAACCATCGATTTCCGCGCCTCAGCCAGCGAAGCTTCAATGGCCTCCATGGAACCATTCTTCTCACGGCCTGCCGCCTCGTCAAGAGCGAACGCATATGCTTTGAGCGCAATGTTCACGCCACTCAGGTCGCCGATGTTCTCACCGATGGTCAAAGCGCCGTTCACATGCGGAGCATGAGCTGGATCGTCGGCGTATTTTTCGGCAAGCTGCGTTGGCACGAACGCGTTGTACTGGTCGATGAGTTTCTGCGTGAGCTGCTCGAAATTGGCCTTGTCTTCTTCGGTCCACCAGTCGTTGAGCTTGCCGTCGCCGTCGTACTGGGCACCTGATCGTCGAAGCCGTGGCCGATCTCATGGCCGATCACCGCTCCGATACCGCCATAGTTCGCGGCGTCTTCGGCGTTCGGGTCGAAGAACGGCGGCTGCAGAATGGCGGCCGGGAACACGATCACGTTCATGGTCGGCTCATAATAGGCGTTCACCGTCTGCGGATTCATCAGCCATTCGTCCTTGTCGACGCTCTTGCCGACTTTGGCCAGCTGATAGCCGGTCTCATACAAGTTGGCGGCACGCATGTTCTCGGCAAAACCGGCATTCTCGCGCACATCAAGCGCGGAATAGTCACGCCAATGGTTCGTATAGCCGATCTTCGGCACGAACTTGGAGAGCTTCTCCAACGCCTTCTGCTTGGTTTCTTCGCCAAGCCAGGCGGAACTGGAAATGGACACGCGGTAGGCGTCGATCAGATTGCCGACCAGCTGTTCCATACGCTGCTTCGACGACTCGGGGAAGTGCCTCTTCACATATTCGCGGCCGACATCCTCGCCGCAGATGCCGTTGACCAGCGAAACGCCGCGCTTCCAACGCACGCGCTGCTGCTTCTGACCAGACAACGTCTTGCCATAGAACTCGAAATTCGTCTCATCGAATTCGTGCGGCAACTCCAAGGTGGAGCCGATGATCACATGCACGCGTGCCCACAGCTTGAGATCGTCGAGATCCGCGGCCTTCCAGAATGCGTTAAGACCGGTGAGGAAGCTGGGCTCATGCACCACCACATGGTTGAAAATGCCTCGGAAATCAAGCGGCTGCACCTGAGCGGCGGAAGTCTGATCATATGCGGACTGCCAGGATTCGATCCATGTGTCGAGATCATAATCGGCGAGCATTCCGCTCAATTCCGCATAATCGGTGGGATTATAGGTCTTCACCGAATCACGGGTTGCCACATTGTCCCAATGGTTCGCGGCGATACGTGTCTCCACGTCGAGGAAACGCTGGGCTTGAGCTTCGGCCTGCTCGTCATCGGCGGCGAGCTTCGCGTTCTTCAACTGCTTGGCCACCATATCGACGTATGCTTCACGAATCGGCGCATAATGGTCTTCACGGTAATACGCCTCATCGGGCAGTCCCAAGCCAGACTGTTCAATATGGATGATGTTGGTTTCGGGAGCGCCCGGATCGCCATACACGGCAATGCCGATCAGTCAGGGCCGCCAGCCGGGTTCATCGCGCCCAAAGAGCGGGTGAGTTCAGCCTTGTCGGCAGCGACGTCAATAGCCTTCAACTGGTCTTCAATGGCCGCGAGTCCGGAAGCGTTGATGCGTCGACGTCAAGGAAACTCGCATACAGGGCGTGGGACTTCTCGGCAGGGCAGTCGTCGTCTTCGAGAATCTCACGAATCTGGTTTTCGGCATCTTCAGCGAGCTTATCGAACGAACCATAACGGGAACGATCATCAGGAAGACGATACATGTCGATCCATGGGCCGTTGACATAGCGGAACAGATCTTGCGCAGGGCCGGTCACGGCGGAGAACGATGCCGGATCGATACCCGAATTCAAGTGGTACTCATGGCTTCACACTATCCATCTTTGGTGACAAAACAGTGTATCTGAAACGAATAATCATCATTCCGCAACGGCATGCATAAGGTGAGATTTGCATAATCGTAAGAAAAGCCAGGGAGAGCCGAGCACTGTAGGGCGTACGAAGTAGGGTTAGAGGCATGATTGAACTGAAAACACCGAAAGAGATCGAAGAGATGAAGCCTGCCGGCCGTTTTGTCGGCGGCATTCTGCGCGATCTCAAGGAATTTACCAAAGTTGGTACCAATCTGCTGGAAATCGATGAATTCGTGCACAAGCGCATCGTCGATCGCAAGGGTGCCGAATCCTGCTATGTCGACTATGCTCCGGATTTCGGTACCGGCCCGTTCGCGCACTATATTTGCGTTTCCGTGAACGATGCCGTACTGCACGGCGTTCCGTTCGATTACAACCTGAAGGACGGCGATTTGGTCAGCCTCGATCTGGCGATCAACGTCGATGGCTGGGTTGCCGATTCCGCCATCAGCTTCGTGGTCGGCGAGCATAAGGATCCTGAGGATCTGCGCCTGATCAAGTGCACCGAAGAGGCGCTCGCGGCCGGTATTGCCGCTGCGCAGCCGGGCAACCGTTTGGGTGATGTTTCCGCGGCAGTCGGCGATGTGGCCCGCGAATACGGCTATCCGATCAATCTTGAATTCGGCGGCCATGGCGTCGGCCGTATTATGCACGGCGATCCGCATGTGCCGAACGATGGCCGCGCGCACCACGGCTACAAGCTGCGTCCGGGCCTGGTCATCGCCATCGAACCGTGGTTCCTCAAGACCACCGACGAAATCTACCAGGATCCGAAAGATGGTTGGACGCTGAAGAGCTCCGACGGTTCCCGTGGCGCGCATAGCGAACACACCATCGCCATCACCGACAACGGTCCGGTGATCCTCACCGTTCGCGACAAGTGATCAGACGGTAGCGTAAAACGCGGCAAAGCTCCAATACGACGGAGCGAAGCGTACGAAAAGAAGGCCGATGCCCACGATTATTCGGGCATCGGCCTTTTATATGCGTAATTTCGCGCGGAAATAGTCGAATTATTTGCCTTGCAGGAATGAAGTATCGGATGTCAATCGATTGATTTTGAGACGAAACCATGCTTGGAAACGCGCATGCCATATAGTGTTCGATACTTCCGAACGGTTAAGGAGCGTGCAAGTATGGCCACAGCCAATCTGAGTGTGGAATCCAAAGACTTCACCCTGCCGGTGGTCGAAGCCACGGCGGGTGCGGACGGCATCGTGGTGTCCACGCTGCGCAACGACGGCTGGGTCACACTCGACCCTGGTTTCCTGACGACTGCGCAATGCGAATCGAAAATCACGTACATCGACGGCAAGAACTCGATCCTGCGCTACCGCGGATACCCGATCGAGCAGTTGTGTGAGCAATCCGATTTCCTTGAGGTCGCCTGGTTGCTGCGTCACGGCGAACTGCCGAATCAGGAGCAGTACGACCGGTTCATTTCCGACATCAACCATCGCACGATGGTGGGTGAGGATTTCCGTACCTTCATGGGTTCTTTCCCACGCACCGCGCATCCGATGAGCGTGATGGCATCCGCGGTCAACGCGCTCGCCACCTTCTATCCGGACACTACTGATATCAATGATTCCGACCAGCTTGACGAGGCTGCGACCATCATTATGGCAAAGGCACGAACCATCGTCAGCTACATTTTCCGCCGTCGCCGCGATGAGCCGATGCTGTATCCGGATTATTCGCGCGGCTATGTCGACGATTTCCTGCGCATGTGCTTTGCGGTGCCGTACGAGCCGTTCGATTCCGACCCGCTGTACGTGCATGCGCTCGGACGCCTGCTGATCATTCATGCCGATCATGAGCAGAACTGCTCCACTTCCGTGGTACGTATCGCCGGTTCCGCCCACGCCAACCTGTATTCCGCGGTTGCGGCGGGCATCAACGCGCTGTCGGGCCCATTGCATGGTGGCGCGAATGAAGCGGTGCTCCGTCAGCTCAAAGCCATTCGCGATTCAGGCAAAACCGTCAAGGAATTCGTGGAAGACGCCAAAACCAGCGGTCAGCGTATTTCCGGACTCGGCCACCGCGTGTACAAGTCGTACGATCCGCGTGCCGCGATCGCCAAGAAGTATCTGCAGAAGATCATGGAACGCGCGGACACGTTGAAATTGCCTGCCGACGAGCGTGCGCTGTTCGACGTCGCCACGGAATTGGAGAAAATCGCGCTGAACGACGAGTATTTCGTGTCGCGTCACCTGTATCCGAATGTCGACTTCTACACAGGATTGATCTATCGCGCAATCGGGTTCGATCCGTCCATGTTCACCACATTGTTTGCATTGGGGCGTATTCCCGGTTGGATCGCGCAGTATCGTGAGATGCTTGCCGATCCGAACACCAAGATCGGTCGTCCGCGTCAGGTGTACACCGGTTATACCGAACGTGATTACACTCCGATCGACCGTCGATAGTTGCTTTTTCGCTGTTTCATGGACTTGTGATGCTGTTCGCCAAGCCCTGCGGCTAAAGTATTGCACGGAAACATGCAAGTAATGCAATCACTGTTGTGAAGGAGCGAAGAATGACCGATCAGCGCACTGCGTGGGGTTGGGGTCTGTCCAGCGTGGATGCGGCCGGCAACACTTTGGACGTATGGTACCCGGAACTGAAGCTTGGCGAGGCTCCGGAGGAGGTGGCACGCCCGAACCATAATTTTGGCAATCTCGCCCATGAGGGCGTCGATGCGCGTGGCGTGCGCCGCATTCCGGTGTTCACGGTGTCGAAGCTTGACGAACCGATCGAAGACGCAGCGACGCATACCTGCGTCTGCATCTGCTGAGCATGCGTCTCGCCAAGCCGAACACCCTGAATCTGGACGGCATTTTCGCAGCCTCAACAATGTGGTATGGACCAATTATGGCCCGTTCGCGGTCGAGGATTTCGCGCTGCGCAAGCTTGACGTGATGGGTTTTGATCTCGAATCTTTTTGTATTGGTGATGTTGGAAGCGACCAGAGAGGATTTTTCCCCGGCTGTGATCTCGTATTGTTCATCAAATGACTGTAGTTTTTCATCTTCTACGCCGCATTCTTC
>ENA-OQCS01000809-OQCS01000809.1-human-gut-metagenome-genome-assembly--contig:-NODE-809-length-17306-cov-3.213982_pt1 | contig 17306 bp, 20 predicted proteins | sample MGYA00242757_ERZ504575 | MGnify/ENA primary metagenome ERZ504575 (study PRJEB26092, sample SAMD00036297) | human gut metagenome | host: Homo sapiens | study: EMG produced TPA metagenomics assembly of...
TGCAGCGCCATATAGACCTCAGAGAAGGCCATAGGGGTTGGGTTGGCGCCCAGCGCCTGCCAGATGGAGATGTGCAGTTGGTTCTCCATGACCCGGATCTTCTGTCCCTGCATGTCGTCAGGGGACTGGACCTTGATGTTGCTGGTCATCTGACGCATGCCCTGGTCGAAGAAGCCGATGAGCTCAAAGCCTTTATCCTGGTATTTCTCCTCGTAGAAGCGGAAGACCGTCTCATCGTCCATGGTATCCCGGAACTGTTGGGCATCCTGATAGAGGAAAGGGAGATCAATGGCATTCAGCTCAGGGACGAAATTGGCGGTGAATGCGGTGGACCCCAGGAAGAAGGCCACATCACCGGCCTGTGTAGATTCGCACAGCTCAGTGTCGGTCCCCATGGAGCCGTTGAAATACATCTGCAGCTGGATGCGGCCGCCGGTGATGGCGTTAAGCTGATCCGCCATGTAATGGACCAACAGGCCGTCCACGCGGTCCTCAGCGCCGTCGGTGGCAATGATGAAGGAGTAGGAGTCGCCCTGGGTGTAGTCCACAGAGCTGTCCAGTTCAGGCTGGATGTCGTAATCCGCCACGCTCTGAACGGCGCCGGAGCCTGTGCTGGAGCCGGACGGGGGCGGGGTGGAACCCGCGGAGGTCCCCCCTCCTCCACAGCTGCCAGAGACAGAGACATTGCTGCTGCGAGGGTCAAGCTGATCAGTTTCTTTGTGGTGTTCATTTGAATTCTCCCTTCCTGATTTGACTCGCCGCCTGAGGCGGCCGCTTGTTCTGATGACTCAATCTTATCAGAGCCCTTTTCAGAATCCAGTGAGTGGAGGAATCGGGACTACTGCTGATTCAACCAGGCATGGAGTTTCAGATGATTGAGCGCGGTATTGGGATCATACGTATCATCCAAGCGTTCCTGATACATGGCAACCAGTTCGTCGCTGCGTCCCAGCGCTTCCAAAGCGGCCTCGCGAATCGTCTCCACTCGTAGGGCACCACTTCTTCGGGGAACATCATCGTGGCCTGATTAGGTTTGTCCCGCAACACCAGATCGACAAAATCGAGCAGATCCTGCCAACGTTCGGCAGCAATCAGACGTGCCGCATACGCATCGGCGAGCGGTTCGGAAGTATGATTGTCACGCAGGAAACGATCAGCCTCATCAATGTCACCACTAATCCGCAGCAAGTCATGTCGCAAAAACTGTACGGCATGATCGAACTGATTCTGCGCGGCCTGCGCAATCTCCTTTTCTGAAAGCAAAGCAGGATCAAGCATCGCGAGATTATTCAAATCTTCTGCGGATAAGGAATCAGCGTCTTCAAACAAACCCAAATCGGTTTTCACTTGCGCAACAGACTGCGAATCAGTTTGCATGTCGCGGCTGTCGGAATCATCTGCCGAGTTTGCCAACCTCGAAGCAGACGAGGCGAAATCACTCATCGTGCAATGCCCTTATTCAACGCATCGTAAGCGAACATGCGCGTATCGTCATTGTGCAAACGACAGGCCGCACGAAAGCAGTTCAACCATTTGCATGGCGTTAAGACGGAAATCCTCATTGCAGGCCACTTGCGTGATGATATTTAGCGCCTGTTCGCCGGTCATGGGATCGGCATTGCAGGCCACGGCGTCCATGTACACGCGCACGGTCTGAATCAGGTCTTTCAAATAGTCGAAGCCCTCATTGTCTCGATCTGCGACGTTGCCAACGAATCGCGCGGTCATTTCCACTGCCTTGGCGAGATTGCCGACAGCATCCAGCCAACGTGTGCTTACGATGGCATTGCCGACCACCGCGTCCACGCCGGAAAGCGCCTGCGAATCAAGATGGAACGTTGGCATGTCGATTCTTGGAATCTCCACGCCGGTATCGGTGCGTTCGGCTGTGGGCACCATGGCGGCGATGGAATCGAAATACCATTGCATGGGCATACTGATTACCATGTCCGCGTCGGAAAGCTGTGCTACGGCACATTATTGCGGTTTTCGGCATCTTCCTGACTGGCCTCGCGGATCATGTCGTTCCATAGGAACGTCGGGCCGTCGGATTCGCCGGAATGCAGCCATCCATTGTTGATGTACTCGGTGAGATCCTCGACTTCCTGCAGACGGTTGATCCTACCGTGTTCGTTGCTCATTGCATGCCTTTCCTTTAAAAACATGGATTGCATGTGCCGCGTTGACGACGGGTGCTTCGTGGAACAAGACATATCCTTATTCAGCCTATATCATGCTGCCGTTGTCGCGCATGTTTTTTTGCTCTTTTCACGGCGAAAAGCCGATGATTTTGAATAGTCGCTTGAATGCTGTTGCATTTCTTTTTGATTGAGCGAAAAGATTATGCCGAAATACTGTGTGAAACGATGTGTGAAACATGATTTGGAATGAGCGGCATGGCCGTACGGCGGCGCCCGGTAGAATGGCAGTGTTGCCGCAACAGGGCGGCTTTCCATCGAAGGAAAGGGAATGATATGAAGGTTGCAAGCGGTAATGTTCTGTGGCGTCAGCGCAAGCGTAATTGGTGTCGTACGCCGTTCACGTTCACCGTGTACATGCTCACTGATCAGGAAATGAGCATCAAAACCGGCATCCTTAACGAGAAATTCAATCTCATCAAACTATTCCGCATCGTGGATATTAGTGTGGAGCGCACGTTCCTGCAGCGTCTGTTCGGTTTGAGCACGCTGGTACTTGATACGCGCGACAGTCTTCCGGCAACGGTGTTGTGGTACTGAAGAACGTGGTGCATGGTTTTGAGGTTCGCCGGGTGATGCAGGAGGCCGTGGACTCATCCCGTAAGGAAAATGGCATGTCAGCGCGCGAATTCCTCGGAGGTCCGGGCGGTCCGGGGCCGGAAGGACCTGGCATGGGATTCGATGCGCCTGATATGGGCGATTTGTAGAGACGCGCGGTAGTTTCGTTTCAGCGCATACGAAAGGCGCTTGACTTGAGCTGGTTTTTCTGGCTCGAGCCAAGCGCTTTTCTTTTTCTGGAGAGTACCGCCGCGGCGGTATGGGAATCGTTATATGTCCTATGGGGCGCTCATACAACGTCCTCTGGGGCGGTCAGTACTTGTTGGCGCCGCTGCCGACGAAGTTGACCTGGAAGCCGCGGTGGTAGTGCAGGAACATGTCGGCGCCGTAGCGGTCGACAGGGCGGTGGGTGAACAGCATACGGATGGCGAAAGCGGTCTGCACGTCTTCCGGCAGGTTCATGAATTCCTTGTGCGCATCCCAATACGGTTCATGGTGATGGCTGCGTCCGGCACATAGGCGTAGCCGTAACCGTCTTCGTTCACGTAGCCCATGAACGGCAGGTCCCAAGCGTTATGCGCGGTGAGGGCTGCCTTGAATTCCTCCACCTGAGCGAGGGCTTCGTCGCTGATGCCGAGGCTCTTGGCAACCTCGTTGGCTGCGGCGGTCTTGGCGTCCGCGTCCTGGCCGAACATGTTCAGATCCACGTTGATGACGGTCTTTTCATCTGCCATGATGAATTCCTTTCCTGCGATGTGTTCGCATAATGTCATGAACATTAGTAGTGTTCGTTTTAATGTTCGTTTAGATAAGCAAACGAACATCATTTCTTGAAGTCTGGTTCATGTTGTTGATGGATGCTTGCTGTATCCGTGACTAACGATAGCACGCTTTTTTAGCTGTGATACCGCGGAAAATACTGTTTTTGCAATTGATGATGCTGAGAATCGTTGATGTTGCAATGATTGCAGGTCTTGAAAATGACATTGTAAAAAGTAACATTGAGCGTGTTCTTTTTGTTCTGCAAAAACATGTTACTTTTCTGTTCAAACGAACATCTGCATATGATTGTAGGGTGGATTGCACGTGTGAAAAGGTGGTTTGAAAAGGCTTGAGCGATCATCGACGATGCACTGTGTCACTTTTTGCAGATGAGGTGACATTTTCCATGTCTGAGGCGTGGCGGCCGTCGGTTCAACAATGACTTTCCGCCACGTCAGCAATTTTCTGGAACTAGAATGCTGGGTTGCCGGTGAGGTGACGGTAGAGTTCGGGGTCAACCGGTTTCGCGAGTTTCAGTGTGGAAATCACGACCTTTGATTGGGTTTCGTCATCTGCGATATTCACTGACTCATGCGCATCGTCTACAGCTACTGCCGAACCGACATAATAGTAGGATTTCTCCTTTTCCTCGGCCTTACGTCGAATAAAAATGGGAACAAAATGACGGTTTTTCCATTCCGACGTATGCTCGGTTCCATCAAGCAGCCATTTGAATTCCGGAGATTGCAAAGAACGATTGTTTTTGCTGAACCATTCAATTTCTCCAGGATTCAAGAAACGATCGCCATACTGGCTTGCCTCATATTTTATGAAGATCGGCAAAGAATTCGTGTAGGTGTCAAGCTTATATCCGCCCACATTCTGCGGAATCTGCTCATCCTTCCACGCGCACAATCGCATGACATCGGCAAGACTATATTCTCGCCATATATGAACCCATGATCAGGCATGATGCGACGCTTGCGAGCTTCCCTTGACAGTGCAAGCGCATTGAACAAGCTGGCTTCGATGGTATCTGTAAAGAACGTTCGGAATGTTGCGTGATGCAGCATTGACTCGCATTCCTGGGTCAATGCATACGATTCATTGTCGCACATACAAACCAAAGAAGTATTGCCGAAACGAGTGCGATTCGCACTTGTGAAATACGAATAATTCAACGTGGAAAAAGCAGAACCGCACTGCTGAATATTATTATCGACATACGGAAACAGCGTAGACAATAATGTTTGCAAATCAAACAAACTCAAGCTGTGCTGTGTGGAAAAACGTTCAAACAGTGACGCATCATCGTCGGAACAATCCGGATTGATGCGACGCCAATCCAAATCGCACAACACCGCAAGAATCAGCGACTCATGCGGGCGCAAACCACGCAACTGAGTCGCAGTCAACATTTTCAGCACACCAGACTGCGCGTTTGACACCGGTTCAAGCTGCTCCACATACGAAGCCGACGCATGCTTGCCGCGCGACAGACTCTTCTCACGAGAGACCACGAACGACAGATAATCGTTAAACTTTCACATCACGTATGCCACGCTTATTTTGCTTGTTGGGTGTAGCGGCAGTTTGGGAAGCCGGTGCACCCGTAGAATGAGCGGTTCGGATCGTTGCGATTGTGCCGCAAGCTTAGGGCTTCGCCGCAATTCGGGCATTGCGGAGGAAGTTTGACTCCTCGGAAAATGTTCGGGCAGATCTTGCTATGCAGTTCATACATGAATCGCGACGGGCGGGTCTGATCCACGATGAAGAACAGTTTCTTCTTGCATCGGGTCATCGCCACGTAAAACAGTCGCCGTTCCTCCGCATGCGGGCATCGTTCCACTTCCGGCAGTAGCAGACCAAGCAGCGGCTCTTCGGGAATCGTGCTTGGAAAGCCTTTCAATCCGCCGGAACAGCAGAGCAGAAATACGAAGTCGCGTTGCAATCCTTTGGAAGCATGAGCGGTCATGAAACGAATATCCATATCCGGTTTTTCGAGAAAACGAATATTTCCAGTGCTTTGGTCGATGGAGAACAGACCGCTTTGATCGCAACGAATCATGAGATTGATATCGCTGCGATACCGGCCAAGCAACAGTACGGACGCGGTTTTCGGTAGTTTGCGCAATTGCTCGACGATCACATTGAATCGTTCTTCCTCAGTATGCCCGCCAAGTGCTTTCAACGAATAATCCTTCTTATCGCTGGGATTATTGAGATGTTTGACATACAGATTGGTATCGCGCATCACGAATGCTCCGCTTGCATCGATAAGGCTTTGACGGAAGCGCCGTGTGGTGGTGATCTGGAACATGCGGGTCGGACCCAGGCGTGCCAAATTCGGTCGAAATCGAGAATGAGATGAAGGTCGCTGCCTGCAAAACGATAAATCGACTGCCAGTCGTCGCCAACGCAGAATAGTGAGAAATCATGTTGCAAGCGAAGCGCACGGATTAGCTCATAACGCGGTCGTGACATGTCCTGATATTCGTCAATCAGCACATATTTATATGGGTGCCGGTACGAGCCATTATTGACGCAATTGATGGCATCAACGATCATTCCCGGAAAATCAATACCATTATTGGTTGCGAAATTCTGCACATAGGCGTGATAAAGCGGTTCTATGAGCTGCAGCATCTCACGATTACGACCGATGTTTTTACCGCCATAACGTTCGTTAAGAGCTTGCATTCCAGCAGTGTCAATATTGTTTGACCGCATATGCTGGATAATGGTTTGTGTGGTATCGATAAGATTCTGACGATATTGATTGAATGCATAATCGTCTGTTGGAAGCTGGAAATTCTCAAGTCGTGCAGCTGTGGAATATTTATCAAGCAACTGTTGCGACATAAGTTTAAATGCCAGAAGACGGTAAGAAACATTGTGTTCAAGCAGGTATTCAAATGCGTTACGCACCACATTGTTTGACGTGTGCCCGTCAATAATTGGACGATTGGCAATGGTGGAGGAACGGCAGATTTCCAGTCCGAGACTATGGAATGTGCATGCGCGAATGACTTTGCCGGTGCTTTGCGTGATGCGGCTCGACATTTCGTCGGCGGAAGCTTTGGTGAACGATAGCACCAGAATCTCTTCGGGAGTGGCGGTGCCTGTGTTCAGCAGCCATGCGATATAGCCGACGATGGTAGTGGTTTTGCCGGTTCCCGCACCTGCGAGCACTAGCGTATTGTGACCCGCTCCGGCGATGGCGCTGATCTGCTCGTCGCTTAACTCATGCTTTTCGATTTTGCCGATGATATTTCGCGCCCGCGCAATCTGATCGGCGGGAAGCAACGGTTGCGGCATAAGCTTCTGAGCCGGTTGTGAATTGGCATGAGATTGCGCTCGCGAACGATTCGTTGTGACAGAAGTATTGCGAGCTGTGGTTTGTGTTTGCGCGCGGTATGACGATCGCGCCAACTGTGATGATTGGGATGGTTGCGTAAGCTGTTGCGTTTGACGTGATTGTACAGTGGACTTGCGTTGCGTCGTCTGCTGTTGCGTGGGATTGGGAACGTTTTGCCGCGCAAGCTTGGGCCCGGGCTGAGTCGCCGTTTTGGAGACGGGCGGTTCTCCAATAAGCGCGTTCATGAACTTGCTCAGCAATCCCATAATGTTCCTCCTCAACCAGTGCAAGGAGAAATTATATGTGCTGCCAATGAATGCTTCAGCGTCGGCTGTGTGAACGGAATCGCAATTCGCCGACGCTGAAACTAATATTGGAGCTTAACGTTCGAAGGGGTAGGTGAGGTTCCAGTCGCGGCGCAGGGAGTCCATGAGTTCCATGATGCGCAGGGTGTCTGCGTGGGGCATTTCCTCGCATTCGGTGCGACCGTCGATTACGGCCTGTGCGGCGGCCGCCACCTCGTATTCGTAGCCGGTGAGCTGGGCGGGAACATCGTAATGTGCAACAACCGTATGATTGCCGTCATACACGTCAATCGCCTCAACATTATTAATGTTCTGGCACACCATATAACCATCGGTTCCCCACACGGATCCCGTGCGGTCGCTATGGCACAGAATCGAACTTTGCGCGGTCGCCATCACACCGTTCTCGTAATAGAACGTCATGGAATTATGCGCATCCACGCCGGTTTCGTACGCTCGCATCGACGATTCAATGCGAGCGATCGGCGCATTATGCATGATCATGTCGATGAAATTGATCGGATATACGCCAACATCCAACAATGCGCCACCGGCAAGCGCGGGATCAGTGATTCGCGCCTTCGCGGTGGTGGGGTAACACAGGTTCGCATCGATCGCCTGTATTTCACCAATCGCACCGGAGGCGAGAATCTTATCGATAATGGCGCGGGACGGCATGTATCGCGTCCAAATCGCTTCCGCGCATAGCATGCCGGTTTCTTTTGCAACGGCTAACATCTCACGGGTCTGTGCCGCATTCGCGCCGAATGCTTTCTCCACCAGCACACCCTTGCCGGCTTTCATGCACAATATCGCCTGTTCCGCATGCAGATTGTGCGGCGTGGCGATGTACACCAAGTCCACGTTCGGATCGGCCACAAGTTCCTCATATGAACCGTATGAAACTGGAAAACCGTATTTCGCGGCGAAATCGGCCGCACGCACCGCATTTCGTGCGGCGACAGCATACGGTTCCATCAAATCCGCATAACGAACGTCTTCGGCCATTTTCACCAGCGTGTCAGCCATATGTTGCGCGATCCGGCCTGCGCCGAGAATCGCGACACGAATACGAGCCATATCAAACCCCATCTTTCGTAAACTGCATGAATAGTGTTGATTCATTTATATTGCTGCGTTGCAAGTTCCAGCGTACGCCATGCATGATCGCAACGCGCGTTGGTCCGTCTCGCACTTGCATTGCGTTTTGTCCGGATGCTTTTCTGATTTGCCGGATTTTGCCGGATCTTGCCATAATGGTGTGCTGTGGCAGCGCAGGAACACGTTAAGAAGACCGGAAAACCTCGGAAATCCGCAAAAAAAGAGAAATACGAGCGTGGCACGAGAAGCTACATCATGTCGCATATCCGAGGCAAAGACACATCCATTGAAATGATGGTACGCAGTTTTCTTTTTTCGAAAGGCCTGCGATTCCGCAAAAACGACAAGCGGTATCCGGGACATCCCGACGTGGTGTTGCCGAAATACCGCACGATGGTGTTCATCAATGGCTGCTTCTGGCATATGCATGAAAACTGCCCGAAAGCCACGCGCGTGCCGAAATCGAATGTGGAATTCTGGAGTGCGAAACTGCTGCGCAACCACGAACGAGATGTCAGGCAGCATGCCGAACTTGAAGCGATGGGCTGGAAAGTGATCGTGGTGTGGGAATGCGAGCTCGCCAAAAAAGTGCGTGAGGAACGGTTGGAGAGACTGTATTGCGAAATCGTCGAAGCGTGATTCTTGCCGCTGGCGCATGATGCTCGTGGTTCCAGCTTTACACATGACATGTGATTTTCTGTTTTCGAAACGATACGCAACGGCGGTGAGACGGTACTTGCGATTTGTCGCGTCTGAAGAATACAAACGAACTATGGGAAATGCTGAGAACAGCGCGCTGCCGCAGATGTCGCACCGCGCCCAGATTGCTAATCCGTTCCGTGCCATGGTGTTTGGTGCGATGGCCGACGAGATGATCGCCGCAGGACCGATGTGTCAAGTTGAGCTTGGGGGAGCCGGATTTCGGCGCTCCGCTCGCAGTGCGTGATGCGATGCGCGAACAGTATGATGGCCGTCCATTGCCATATACCGCCGCAATGGGTTTGCCGGAATTGCGTCAGGCGATTTCCGATTTCTACAAGGAACGCCACCATGTGGACGTCGATCCGAAACGTATCGCGATTACGGCCGGAGGTTCCACGGCACTGCTGCTTGCCGCCGCATTGACGGTGAACGAGGGTGACGAGGTGCTGATCGCCGACCCGTCGTACCCGTGCAATCGCGAACTGGTTCGCGCGTCGGCGGCAAAGTCGTGGACGTGCCGACGAATGCGACCACCCGATTCCATCTCACACCGGAACTGTGCCACGAATACTGGTCGGATCGCACCAAAGCGGTGATGATCACCTCGCCGTCGAACCCGACCGGTACCACCATCGCCTTCGACACCCTGAAATCCGTGTGCGACCTGGCGAAAGAACGCGGCGCATGGCGTATCGTCGACGAAACCTACCTCGACCTGGCCGACCGCGAACCGGACGGCTCCGACGTGAAATCCGTGCTCGCCTGCGACCCGGACGCCATCGTATGCTCCAGCTTCTCCAAGTTCTTCGGCATGACCGGCTGGCGACTGGGTTGGATGGTCGTGCCTGAATGCGCGCTCGAAGCCATGGACGATCTCGCCACCAACTTCTTCCTGTGCGCGCATACTCCCACCCAGCATGCGGCGCTCGCGTGCTTCACTCCGGAAACGTTGGCCGTGTGCGAGGAACGTCGTCAGGAGTTGCTGGAGCGTCGTCGCATTGTGGTCGACGGATTGGCTGAGATCGGTCTGCCGCTGGAGGTTGAGCCGAATGGCGCGTTCTATGCGTATTTCAATATTTCCAGCACTGGTCTTGACGCGTGGACGTTCTGTGAGCGTGCGCTGAAGGAAGCGCATGTTGCGTTGACGCCTGGTCGTGATTTCGGCGAGGCGACCGCGGACACGCATGTGCGACTGTCGTATGCGGCCTCCCGTGAGGCGCTTCGTGAGGGTCTGAGGCGAATCGGAGGTTTCGTAGCCGAACTGCACGGATGATGTTTGTGAGCGCTTTGCAATCGTTGTCGGCGCTGTGAATGTTGCGTGGCATCCTAGGTGAATAGGATGGCCACTCGAATATTTGCAAAGGTTGTCAATGTAATGTCAGGTGAAAGGGGGAGTGCGATGTCACTATGCTTGAAATCATGGTTAGTTTACATTCGCATGTCACTCGTCTTGGCGTGCTTGACATTGGCTCCAATACCGTTCACATGCTCATCGTCGATGCGGCGCCTGGCGCCGTCCGGAACCTGAGGCCAGCACGAAAAGCACTGTTCGATTGATGCAATATCTCAAGGCCGATGGCACAATCAAAAAGGCCGGAGTCGAAGCTGTGGTCGCAGCTGTGGAAAAGGCCATGGGGCTGGTCAAAGAATATGAGATTACCCAACTGCTCGTGCTGGCCACATCCGCATTGCGTGAGGCTCCGAATGGCAGCAGGATCCTCAAACGAATCGAAAACGTCGTCGGCCAGCCGGTCACGGTGCTGTCCGGTGTGGATGAGGCCAGACTCACCTTCCTTGCAGCTCGCCGCTGGTATGGTTGGGATGCCGGTCGGCTGCTGGTCATCGATATCGGTGGTGGCTCTCTCGAGGTGGCTATGGGTTCGGATGAGGATCCCACAGTAGCGCTGTCCGTGCCGGCAGGTGCCGGTCGTGTGACCCGTGAATTCCTACCGGAAAACGGTATTGCGAATGATAGGGATTTGGAAGACGCGCGCAGGAACATCCGTAAGATTCTTGAGCCGATGGTCAAGGCGTTCCCGAAATCGAAGCACCCGATGCATGCCGTCGGCACATCGAAGACCATTCGTTCCCTGCTCGTCTCGCCGGTGCGTGGTGCGTCAGCCCGGCCGCGTGGACACTTCGATCATGACGATTGACCAGCTTGAGGATTGGCTTCCCCGTCTTGCGGCCATCTCGCCGGACCAGCGTACCGCATTGCCGGGCGTCACGCCGGAGCGCACGTATCAGATCGTCGGTGGCGGCTTGGTGATCGACGAGATCATGAAGGCGCTTGACGTCAAGGAAGTGGAAATCTGCCCATGGGCGTTGCGGGAAGGGGCTATTCTGCGCTGGTTCGACCAGTTTGGCCGCACGAGCTTGGTTTCTAGCGGTTCCTAGGCTTCCAGCTTCCTCAGTTCCTCCAACTGGTTCTTCGCCTTGTGCAGCTTGGTGAAGATTTCGTTGCGCTGTTCGGGATTCTTTGCCCGTTGGTGATCGCGCGTGAGCTTATCGATCTGCTCGGTAAGCTGTGCGGCCTGCATACGCCGTGTCATGCGCGCGTCCAGTGCCGTGGGAGAGGCGCTGCCGAGCGTCACCTGCGAGCATAACGACTCCCACAGCGCGTCGATGGAATCGACCGCAGGATCGCCGATGTCCAGCATCGCTTCGCCGGCCGGTTTCCAATCTGAGACGAACACTTTGAATGTAGGTGTGTGACCGGCGCGTCCCGGCAGCGCGCGTCTCACGGCGAACGCGCACTCCTGCCGCTTCGTACCTTCGAAGTCGCGTCGCGCACGCATACGAACACGATTCCCGACTTGCGTTGCATGGCAATCAGCTCGACGATATCCGTCGGTATGGCGGCGTTCTTGGCATGCAGGCGCAATCCGATTGCCAGTACTTCCGGAATGCGTGTTCCGACGGCAAGCCGTGTATTGCTTGGCCGCAGCAGAGACAACATGGTGATCGTCTCGATGTCGTTCGCCAATCGTTGTTTTGTTTTGGCTGAAACCGGTATTCTCGCCATGAACAGGCCTTTCGGCAACGTTGCCTTTTCTGCGGGAACCGCAGAGGAGTTCGGCAGACCCAATGTGAGTGCGGAAACGGAACCGCAGGAGGCGATCGTCATTGCTGGCCTTCTTTCGTGCTTTCATATCGGTTATTGGGGCAACAGTAGTCGCAAGAGCCGCAAATTTTGATAACGGCGCGTCGGTATGTGACTGGCGGGAATCTATAAAACTGCGCGTGGATGATGTCTCCATGTATTGAGCAAAAGAATGCATTTTTTCGGCCATCGCGGGAACCGGTATCGGCGGATCGTTCGTCAAGCCCGTCACCTCCAGTGTGCAAGTCGCCTCTTTGGTCAAAGCCGGTTGTGGCGATCCGGTCGACGATCGGGGAGCACCCAAATTCACCTCCTGTGCGGCCAACGGCGCCGACTGCACACGTGCCGCCACCACCGATCCGACATCCGCGACGCAAGTGGGATGGCGTATCGGCGCAAGCGCGCTCTGTTCGCCATGCCGTGCGGCTGTGATAGACGATTGCAATCTGCGACACGCCGTGATTTGGTGATTGAGGCATGTGTGCGTATTATTTCGTCTTGCGGTGATCAGAGCCTAGGTGAGACGCCCGGTCCCATTCCGAACCCGGAAGCTAAGGCCTAGCACGGCGATGGTACTGCACTCGAGAGGGTGTGGGAGAGTAGCACGTCGCCGCAATTAAACTTTTTTGAATCCCGAGTCGAGCATCGCTCCTCGGGATTTTTTATTACGCGATTCGCGCAAGCAAGTCGGTTTATAGGGTTATAGCCCAAAATGTGTGTCTGGCCGTAGCTAGCCGGGGTGCCCCGGAGACGTTAAACGCTCGTGGATGGGACGTGAGACGGGCCGGCCAAGGCCGGACAATGCAGAACCCCGTGAAACGCGAACCAAGCGGCGGTGTGAGCCGTGTGAGATTTGGAGCTGGTCTTGGCGACGAGGTCATGCGAACTAGAACAAACTAGATTGCAACGGGTATTCTTGCTGTACGGCAATGGTGGTGATGCCGGTGAACATGTGCTGATAGGTTTGCAATGCCGTCGGATTTGGAAATGCTGTTACGAGAGAGCGCTCATGGGCATGGTGCTACCGTAAAACGCATTATTATCGATGACGTTCGTCCATGGGCTTGGCCTTGACGACTGATGGAACGCAATGCCCATGTTGGAGGATGTATGGCACGGTCTGGTACGCCTACGAAACCGCGTACGGCGCAGGCGAAGGCTGTTAAGCCTATTCGCACGTTGAAGAAAACTAAGTCGCATCGCGTGCGCAATATCATATGCGGTTTTCTGGCCGGTATTCTGTCGATTGCAGCTTTGCTGGGCACTGTTTCGCACATACTGCCTGCTGAGATTCAGGCGTGGCCGTATGTTCCCATTATTGTTTCGTTGGTGCCTTGGTTTGCGATTCTTGCGGTGATTGCGCTGATTTGCGGCATTGTCTCGAAACGAACAATGTCGGTATTGCTGGCGATTGCGGCGATCGCGTTGCAAGTATGGTGGCAGTATCCGTTTTTCTACAATGAAACGAAGCTTCCACGTGCCGCGATCGCAGCGGTTTCGGGAGCGTCCGCCAATACGCAGGATGATTATGCTCGTTTGATGACATGCAATGTGTTTAAGGGTCGTGCCGACGCGCAGGAAATTGTCGATGTGGTGCGTAGCGAGCGTGTGGAAGTGCTGGCATTGCAAGAAACGACCGATGCTTTCGTGGACGAGTTGAACAAGGCTGGTATTGGCGATTTGCTGCCGTATGCGCAGGTGGCAAGTTCAGACGGCGTGTATGGCAATGGTTTGTGGTCGGCGAGTCCGCTTGTTGATCCGGCTGATGATGATGTTGATTCGAGCGCGTCGTTCATGCCAGGAGCCACGGTTGCATTCAATGATGGTCGGACGCAGATCCGTTTCGTTTCGGTACATACCACGTCTCCGACCGATGGATATTGGCAGCAGTGGAAGCGTTCATTGGATGAGCTTGGTCGACTCCGGTACGATACGTCTCACAGGTACGTGTTCATGGGTGATTTCAACGCGACCGACGACCATACGCCGTTCCGTAATTTCTTGGGAACACGGTTCACGGATGCGGCCAAACAAGCGGCCGGGGGATTGGTGTTCACGTGGCCTGCGAATATCGATTATGTGCCGACGTTTGCGGGCATTGACCATATCGTATTGGATTCCGGCATGTTGGCCGGTCGGGTCAAATCGTTGAAAATCGATGGAAGCGATCACAAGGCGTTGCTGGCAACCGTGCAATTCGACGTGTGAGAAGAGTATCGGCGCAACTGCATATCGGCTGCGCATCTGCATAAAACAAAGTGCCCCAGATAGGAATCGAACCTACGACACCTTCTTTAGGAGAGAAGTGCTCTATCCACTGAGCTACTGAGGCAACGAATCTTCATTCTACACACCATCCGGACGAGTGTGGTATCGAAATGAAGAAATTCGAAATTTATGCATGACTGTACGCCATATAACACCTTGTAAAAACGTGTGGCGCACAGTATGGAAATGCTATATTGACGGTATTTTGAGATGCTCAGGCCAGATTGTCTTGCGTGCCAGCGGTATTGGCCGCAGTGGCCTGTTCCGCTGTGCTGCGTCAAGCTTGGCACGCACTTCGCCGAGCAGACTTTGGGCGCGCTTGGCGAGGCTTCGCCAAGCTCCCACTGGCGCATGGACTGGTCAAGGTTGAGTCCGCCGGCCTCAAGTGCCTGCACGGCCTGAATGAGCTGATCTCGAGCCTCTTCGTAAGGCATTTGTGCGATGGCTTCGCGTTCCTTGTCGGTCAGGCTGGATGCGGGGGTGGTTTCGTTGGTCATTGCTACTCCTTCGTTACGGTGGTGACTTCGGACACGATCACGCCGTGCTTCAATGTCATGGTGAGTTGGTCGCCGGTGTTCACGGCGTTCGCATCGTCGATTACATGGCCGTCCGCTCCCTGCACTACCGCATAACCTCGGTTGAGAGTGGATTGCGGGCTAAGCGCGGTCAGTGAGGCATGCGCTTTTTCGATGGTGAGGCTTGCGTCGTCAAGAATACGTGTCAGACCGATTCTCATGCGGGTTCTTGCATCATCGATGAGACGCTGATGCGGTTCCAGCATGGTGAGCGGCTGTGTGAGGCTTGGACGGTTCGCATAGCCTTCAATCAGTCTTGTTTCATTGTTGACGGTGGCGTCGATGCGCATGCGCATGCGTTCGATGTTCACGTTGATCAGTTGCATCTGCTCGCGCACGTCCGGCACGACTTTCTTCGCCGCGTCCGTTGGCGTGGATGCGCGCAGATCGGCAACCAGATCAAGCAGCGTCCAATCATCCTCATGGCCGATCGCGGAAATCAGCGGCGTATGGGCGGCTGCCGCGGCGCGTACCACGCCTTCGTCGGAGAACCCGATCAGATCTTCGAAAGCGCCGCCGCCACGGGCCACGATGATCACGTCGACATCAGGATCGGCATCCATCTGCGCGATCGCCTTGATCACGTCGGAAGGGCACTGCTCACCCTGCACATGCACATGCGTCACTTTGAAATCGACAACAGGCCAACGCAATCTCACGTTGGTGATGACATCGCCTTCGGCGCGACCTGCGGCGCGCAAATCAGACCAATGCAATGCGGAAACTCGGGCAGAGGCTGCTTGCGGTCAGCGTCGAACAGGCCTTCGCCTTTCAGCTTCTTGCGTAATTCGTCGATCATGGCCTTCAGGCTGCCTCCTGCGCCGGCCGCGATAATGGCGTCGCCACGTAAAGACAGTGACGTGCGCTTCATCCACAGATTCGGTTTGCCATGGATGATGACGCGGTCGCCCTGCACGAAAGGCGTGGCGGCTGCGGCAAACTGCCCGAAACCGTTGACTTCCAACGCAATGTCCTGATAATCATCGCGCAGAGTGATATAGGCGCTGCCCTGACGTCTGGTGTTGATCTGCGTGATCTGCCCGGCCACCCAAACCGATGGCCACCGTTCGACGGCCATATGGAATTTCTCGCTGAGCAGACTTACCGGCCAGGGGTTGTCAGCGGTGGTTTCGCCGGCCAGTCGTGGCAGCGGTTTGCTGTTCGGCTGCGCTGCCGGGGGTGTGTAATCCTGGTTCCAAGTCATAGTTCAAGATTCCATCATCTTGCGGACAAATGAAACACATGTTCGAATTCCGTGAGGGTACCCCGCCTTGTATAGTCCCTCTTCGGTGAGTGCGTCAAATCGACACTCGGGCGACACTCCGTGGCGAAATCGTTACCTTTGTCACACAAGTTAAGGAATGGCGGAATCAAGCCGAAAAATGGAATATATAGTTTTACTGCCGGCGTGCCGCTACTACATTTAGTGCTGGCTATGGCGTACAGTCATGGACGTAGCAACAATCTGGCATGCATAACGAAGCATGAAAACCTGGTCGGATGGGGTCCGACCCGGAAAGGATGATGAATGGAAACGCAGGCTCTGAATGCCATCTCCGCAACCGTTAAAACGGGAACCGGTAAGGTGCTCGTCGAGAAGCGCGACGGTCGTGTGGTCGACTTCGATCCGATCAACATCATCAGCGCGGTGAAGTCAGCCTTCGCCGACCTTGATAAGAAGATCGGGCCGCAGGAGGAACAGCTGATCCGTGATATCGCCAATCAGGTCGAAGCCGAAATCAAGGATCGTTACAACGGTCCCGCCAAGATCGAAGACATCCAGAATCTCGTTGAACACGGCCTGATCGAAGACCACCTGTACGATGTGGCGCGCACGTACACCAACTACCGTCTGAACAAAGACATCGAACGTGCCAAGCCACCGACATCAACGAAGCCGTCAAGCGTCTGGTGAACCGTGACGAGGCTCTGGTGCGCGAGAACGCCAACAAGGATTCCAACGTCTACTCCACCCAGCGCGATCTGCTGGCGGGCGCGGTGTCCAAGGCGTCCGCCTTCTCCATGCTGCCGGACGCGGTCTCCAACGCCCATATGAAGGGCGACATCCACTTCCACGACGCCGACTACTCGCCGTTCACCGCACAATCCAACTGCTCGCTGCCGAACTACTGGGATATGCTCGCCAACGGTTTCACTCTCGGCAACGCTCCGATGGGATCGCCGAACAGCATTTCCATCGCCGCCACGCAGATCACCCAGATCATGAAGGACGTGGCATCCAGCCAGTATGGTGGCCAGACCGCCAACCGTGCCGACGAGCACTTCGTCGAATACGCGCGCAAGGATTACGACAAGTTCCTTGAGCAGGCCCATGAGATCATGCCTGACGACCTGCCGATCGAAATCGCCGAACGT
>ENA-OQCS01000810-OQCS01000810.1-human-gut-metagenome-genome-assembly--contig:-NODE-810-length-17304-cov-2.774117_pt1 | contig 17304 bp, 23 predicted proteins | sample MGYA00242757_ERZ504575 | MGnify/ENA primary metagenome ERZ504575 (study PRJEB26092, sample SAMD00036297) | human gut metagenome | host: Homo sapiens | study: EMG produced TPA metagenomics assembly of...
GCTTTGTTCTGAGGGTCGCCCGGCTTGGCAAAATATCTGAGATATAATAGCTCTCTTGAAGCTCATCTGCAAGATTAATAATGCGTTGTGAATCTTTTTGTTTCTTTTGAAATGAAAACCATAGAAAAGAGATTTGCGCCGAAAGAAAAAGGACTGCCGATAAAATAATAAATGATGAATCTACATCGTAGAAAATCAAGAGAAATACAATGCCTGAAAGAAAGAAAATTTGAAATAATAATTCGGATATTTTCCCTTCTAAAAATGTCAAAAAGCTCACAACTTCCACCCCTTTCCTCTTATATTTTCTAATAGATGAATAATTCCGATTTCTTTCATTTTCTTTTTTAACCGGGTCATATTAACAAGCAGTACGTTTCATCTAAATAATATTTATCGTTCCATAGTTTTTCTAATAGCTCTTCTTTACTGATGATCTTATCTTCGTTCATGAAAAAATAATATAAAATGCGAAATTCGTTCCTTGTCAGCTCGATACTTTTTCCTTCGTATTTTAATACGGACAAATGAAGATCGAGAGTGCAGTCTTTTTTTTGTAAGTTCCCGGAAATTATTCGGATTTGATAATTGAAGTGCCCGTTTGATTTTCTCCAGGAGAATAAGTGTGTCATATGGTTTCGTGATAAAATCGATCCCTCCTGCCTGAATACTTAGCAGTTCGTCGGCGCTTGTGTCCCTGCTTGTCACAAAAATAATCGGTACAGACATGAGCTTTTTCATCTTCCTGCATATTTCATATCCGTTTTCGTATGGAAGATTAATATCCAGTAAGATCAGATCGAAAGAATATTTTTTTGATTCTTCTGATAAATTCTCGAAATCTGTTAATAAAACAGTTTCATATCCGTGCGAGTTCAGTAATTTGGAAAGTTCGAGACGGGTGATTTTGTCATCTTCTATAATTGCAATTTCATTTTCCGTACCTCTTGATTTGCTTTTTGTAATTGCGGTGATCCTTTTGCTTAGTATTCCTGATTTATTATTATAATAAAATTACGGCGGGAGAGCCAGAAAAATCTAACTCTCCTCATTGATATTTCGTTTAAAGCCGATGTAAGCCGTGATCCAGTAAATACCGTATATGAAAAAGAAAATCGCTAATCCGCTTATAAAATAGAGCAGGTAAGCATATCTGCTTTCCAGCATGATATGATAAACATTATTCATAGAAGCTAACATACAAAATCCGGCAATCACAGGACAAATGACAGGTACAAAGAAAAAGATAAGTAATTGTCTGCGGATCGTCCGAAAAATAGAAGAATCGTTTACGCCGAGCCTTTGCAGTGTCGTGTAGCGGTATTTATATTTTGCAGAGTCGCTCAACGATTGTATCGCAAGAATTGTACCTACTGCAGAGATCAGGATGAAAGCAATATACAGGCAGAGGCTTGCGATCATTGCAGTCATTGTATTTTGTTCCTCGACAGCAGTACCTCTTACATTGACTCTGTAATATTCGCGGATTGTCTCGTTGTCATCATTTTTTGTGACGAGCAGATGGTTTAAATCCGTTTTTATTTTTTCTTCCAATTTAGATGTTGTATCTTCTTTCGTGTCTGCGATCAGATGCTTTTCGCTTATTTCTAATCCGCTGACATATTTGTCGGGAACAATTACCGTAAATCTGCCTGTATTATTCATAGTATACCAAAAGGAGTTTGTATCGATTCCTTTTAAATGCAGCTTTTGATCTGCGAACCGGATATTTTGGATCTCGTTGTTACCTTCCACTTTATATAACAACTGGCGGTCGGTGACAAGGAAATATTCGTCGCTTTTTAGCTCGATCGGAGTTAAGCTGCGCATTTTTAATAATTTATTATAGTCGCTTAATTTCATTACCGGATCAAAATTATAAAATTGAACATCGTAGTAATTTTGTATTTGATGGGCAGGATCTTTGTAAATATTAAATTCGATTGATTCGTTTATCGTATAATCTTCATCTATCACACGAAGATATTCGTTAAAATCGTCAAAAGGCTGTTCATAATCGAAAATATCAACGTCGTAAGGAGCTGTTAATTCAATACTTCTATGATAGACTCCTTTGCATATGCTTGAATAATTTAAACATAATAAAGAAAGCAGGATCAGCATAGAAAGAGTTCCGAACGTAAAACTCATTGTCCGCGCCTTTGACGCAAACGTTCTGGCTGTAAAAAGGTAATCTTTTTTGTATTTTATTTTTTTGCTTTTCAATAAAGCGGACAATAACATGTCTGCGCATGTGGCACAAATGCCGTACATACTTACGATCAGTATCGACATACTGATAATTAAATAAGTGAGCGTTTCCTGTGCTCCGTTTTTTTCAGTGTCCACCGGGAAGCCCAAAGGGCAAGAGCGGCAATTCCGAGTATGATACTCAATAGAAATAAAATGTTTCGTTTTCTGTTTCCGTGAAACATTTTCGTTTCATTTTGCTTTTCAAAGTAAAGAAAATCGTGTACAGTCATTTTCCTTATTCGTCTTAACAGATTTAGAAGAACTAAAAGGTAGATCAGCAGAAAGTAAACAGCCAGCATTCCGATAGACACAAAGTTACAAAGATGAAGATTGTTTTCGGTATTTTGAGCAGTTTTACGATGATTACAGATATAAACTGACTGAATACAAAGCCGATAGGGATTGCCAAAATAAATGCAAAGATTCCTACTAATATATTTTCCGTTACAAGCAGACGGGCGATTGATGTTTTTTTGATACCGAGCAGCATATATGTTCCGAATTCTTTGCTTCTTTTTTCAAACATAAATTTCGTCGTGTAGTTGATTAAAAAACATACTACAAATACGATGACGATATTTACGAAGATCAATACATTTTTAAATGTGCTCATTCCGGATGACAGCGCTGCAACCTCATCAGAACTTGCCACAAGATTAAACGCAAGTATTAAAGAAAAAGAAAGTGTTATTGTAATCAGATAGATCAAATAATCTTTGATACTTCTTTTTGCGTTTCGATAAGCCAGTTTACCTAACATTTCCCAATTCACCTCCGAGCAAGGTCAATATATCCAATATTTCATTGAAAAATTCTTTTCTTGCTTTTTCTCCTTTGAATATTTCGTTGAATAATTTTCCGTCTTTTAAAAACAGGATACGCTCGCAAAAAGAGGCGCTGAACGGATCATGAGTTACCATTAAAATTGTCGTATGCATTTTCCGGTTAATATCAGACATTGTTTCCAGTAATAATCTCGATGAACGGGAATCTAAAGCACCGGTAGGTTCATCGGCTAAGATTAGATTCGGTTCGTTGATCAATGCTCTTGCGCAGGCACAGCGCTGCTTCTGACCGCCGGAAACTTCGTAAGGAAATTTCGATAAAATATCGCGGATACCTAATTTGTCGGCAATCGCATGGACACGCCGCTCGATCGAAGACGGGTTCGCTTTATTGATGATGAGCGAGAGAGAAATATTTTCTTCTATAGTTAATGTGTCTAAAAGGTTAAAGTCCTGAAAGATAAATCCCAGATTCTTTCGTCGGAATGAGGCAAAGTCTTTTTCTTTGATTTTTGTAATATCCTGATGATTGACAGTAATGTGTCCTGCGGTTACGGTGTCGATCGTGGAAATACAGTTTAGAAGCGTTGTTTTGCCTGATCCGCTTGCACCCATGATCGCAGTAAATTCTCCTTTGTTTACTTCCATGGAAATGCCGTCTACCGCTTTCGTAATATTTCCGGCAGCTCCGCCGTAATATTTTTTGACTTGTTCCAGTTTTAATATATGTTCCATAAGAATACTCCTTTCGGCTTCTGTCTGTTTAGATTATAACAATCAACGGCGCGTTATACACTTACAGTTTTGAAAGTAAGAGATCAGAAATACTCACAAAATATTCAAAAAAATGGCATTGAAAACTTATCTTGACGATTGTATAATAGCAAAGTGATAGTTTGAAAAACGTGAGTTGTCACGGGAAGGGCTATGCGAAAAATATTCAAAAAGGAGAGTGCAGACAATGAGTATTCGAGTTGGTATTTTGGGATATGGTAACTTAGGCAGAGGTGTAGAATGTGCAGTAAAACAAAATGATGATATGGAACTTGCGGCAGTATTTACAAGAAGAGATCCTTCAGGCGTGACAATTTTGACAGAAGGAGTTCCGGTATGCAGTGTGGATGACGCCGCAGACTGGAAAGATAAGATCGACGTATTGATTCTTTGCGGAGGAAGCGCGACAGATCTTCCGAAACAGACGCCGGAGTTTGCAAAGCTGTTTAATGTAATTGACAGTTTTGACACACATGCCCGCATTCCGGAGCATTTTGCGAATGTGGATGCTGCGGCGAAGGAGAGTGGAAAAGTCGGAATTATTTCCGTAGGCTGGGATCCGGGTATGTTCTCTTTAAACAGATTGTATGCAAACGCGATCCTTCCTGACGGAAAAGATTATACATTCTGGGGAAAAGGAGTAAGCAGGGTCATTCAGATGCGATCAGAAGAGTAGAAGGCGTAAAAGACGGAAAACAGTATACGATTCCGTCAGAAGCAGCTCTTGAGGCAGTGCGAAACGGAGAAAACCCGGAACTTACGACACGTCAGAAACATACAAGAGAGTGTTTTGTTGTCCTTGAAGAGGGCGCGGACGCGGCAAAAGTAGAAGCGGAGATCAAATCGATGCCGAACTATTTTGTCGATTATGATACGACGGTTCATTTTATAAGTGAAGAAGAATTAAAACGCGATCACAGCGGAATCCCGCACGGCGGTTTCGTACTTAGAAGCGGAAAGACAGGCTGGGACGGAGAAAACAGCCATTTGATCGAGTACAGCTTAAAATTAGACTCTAATCCTGAGTTTACATCGTCCGTGATCGTTGCATATGCCCGCGCAGCTTACAGACTTGCTGCGGAAGGTCAGAGCGGATGCAAGACAGTGTTCGATATCGCTCCGGCATATTTAAGCGCAAAAAGCGGAGAAGAATTAAGAAAAGAGATGCTGTAAAAAGCAATCGTCTGAAGTGCCAAAAGGCACATTTCGCGATTGTAAACAGTCGCTGAGGTCCGGGGTTGCCCGGACCTTAGTTTATTGCCGTCACAAAAAAGAGACATCGATGATCTTACTGTTTCTGATCGAATGAAAACAGTGCGATCGATGAATGTCTCTTTTAAAATGCTATTTTTTATCTTTTTTACCTTTCCAATCTTTTTTAAGTTCCAAACAAACGTCGACAAATATAATAATTAAATCCCCGATAAAGAAAAATAGAAAAATTTTATCTATTTTATTGTCTATCAAAGAAAATATAATAAGAGATATAAGTGATATGAATAGGGCGATAAGCTGCTTCTTTTCTTTTTTTATTAGCTTTTTAATCATAAATTGTACCCTCCTTTTTCTATTAAGAAACTGATATTATTCAATTCCAATATAGCAAAAACGTGATTTTTACCATTGAAAATAAGGAAGTTAAATAACTTTTTTGAAGTTATATGAATTCGGATACGATTATAATAATTGTTCAAATGTATCATAAAAAGTAGGATACGATACGTCCACACATTTACTGTCAAGGATTTTCGTTGTTCCGTCAGCGACAAGAGCCGCGATGCTGAACGCCATTGCAATCCTGTGATCGAGAAGGGTGTGGATCGAAGCGCCGTGAAGTGTTCCGCCTGTGATGATCATTCCGTCTTCTGTGGGGGTGACGTTACATCCCATCGCTTTTTAAATTATCTGTCACAGTTTCGATGCGGTCAGTTTCTTTTACTTTCAGTTCAGCGGCGTCTTTGATGACAGTTGTTCCGTCTGCGACGGCAGCCATGACTGCGATGATCGGAATTTCGTCGATCAATGTCGGGATAATATCGCCTTCGATCGTAATTCCGTGCAGACTGCTCGTGCGGACGAGGATGTCGGCAATTTTTTCGCCGGCCTCACATCGTTCGTTAAGAAGTGTGATATCGCCGCCCATATCTTCGCATACTTTCAAAATACCGGATCTGGTCGGGTTGATCCCCACATGTTCGATCAATATTTCCGAATCGGGAACGATCAGTCCTGCTGCGATAAAATATGCCGCAGAAGAAATATCTCCCGGAACAACGATTTTTTGACCGTATAGTTTTGGGTACGGTTTAATATATGCGGTTGCTTCTGTTCCTGACAGCGAGTGAAGAGTCCGTATGTCAGCGCCGAATTCTTTCAGCATCAGTTCAGTGTGGTTCCTGGAAAGCGACGGTTCTGTAACCGAAGTTTCTCCTTCTGCGTACAATCCGGCAAGCAGGATACATGATTTCACCTGTGCGGAAGAGACGGGGGAATCGTAGTGGATTCCGTGCAGATTTCCCGGAGCGATGTACAGCGGAGCGCATCCGTTTCTGAGAATACTTGAAATATTTGCGCCCATCATTGTAAGCGGTTCGATGATCCGTTTCATAGGGCGGGAGTTTAAAGACTCGTCTCCCGAAGTTTTGATTCAAACTTCTGTCCCGCGAGAATGCCAGACAAAAGGCGGGTTGTAGTGCCGCTGTTTCCGACGTCGAGGATATTTAAGGGAGCGGATAGTCCGTGTAATCCTTTCCCGTGGACCGTGATCGTATGATCTGTTTCTTCTATATTAATGCCCATAGACTGAAAGCAGCGGATCGTGGCAAGACAGTCCGCGCCTTTCAGAAAATTGTGGATTTCCGTCGTTCCGTTTGCAATCGATCCGAACATGATGCATCGGTGGGAAATTGATTTATCTCCGGGAACGGAAACTGTTCCTTTAATCCTTGAATACCGGCTAATTCCATTGCTTTTTCCTCCTGTTTAAATTATTGTTTCTTTCTTAGACTTCGTATACGATATATCGGTATTTTTTCAGCAGCGCAGAAGCTTTGGAAGAGGAGGATTCATCATAAAATTCGATTCGGAGTACGCCTTCTTCAAATTCGCGGTTGTGGATAATGCCGATATTTTTAATACTGATATTATTGCTTGCCAATATAGTTGCGATCGTCGCGATTCCTCCGGTTTCATCAATAATATCACAGTATACGGCAAACTGTTTTTTGATCGGCCCTGCGAGGTGTTAGGCATAGAATTACGATAATCGCGGGAAGATTCAAATAAAGTATAAAGCGCATTTTCATCTTCCGTATCTATAGAAAGTTTAGCTTGTATGAGTGCTTCGATATACTGTCCTAAAATATGCGAGATATTTTTTCCGTTTTTCAGACAGATTTGCTGCCACATAACCGGGGACGAGGATGCGATCCTCGTAATGTCTTTGAAACCGCCGGCGGCAAGCGCTTTCATCAGTTCTTCTTTCGTATCGGTATCCCGGACGAAGTTTACAAGTGTAGAAGCAATGATGTGAGGCAGATGGCTGATCGTTCCGGTTATGCAGTCGTGCTGCCTGTAGTCGAGGACAATAGGCAGCGCTTTTAAAGAAGAAACAAAGTTCCGGTAAGCATTGATTTTTTCTTCGGATACTTTAGCTGAAGGGGTGAGAATATAGTAAGCGTTCTCGATCAAATGAGCTTTTGAGTTGGCGAATCCGTTTTTCTCCGAACCTGCCATCGGATGACCGCCTATAAAATTTTCTTCCATACCAAGCGAGATTATTTCTTCGTGGATTGAAGTTTTAACGCTTCCTACATCTGTTAAAATACAGTCTGGATCGATCAGAGATTTTAGCTGGGTAAGGCAGGCGGTGTTGTATGAAACGGGGGCGCATAAGAAAATATAGCTGCAGCCTTTAAAATTGTCATCGATCGCAGAACAGGAAGTGTCGATGATGTTTTCCTGGACTGCGAGAGCGAGAGTTTCTTTATTTTTATCGAATGCAATCAGCTCATAATCGGGGAAGTATGTGCGGATCGCCTTTGCGACAGAACCGCCGATAAGTCCGAGCCCGATAAAGCCGATTTTTGCAGGAGTGATGTCTGAAAACATAAAAGTAAAATCCTTTCCTTATTATAATATAGAGGTATTTTAACACGCTGACTTGTAAAAGTAAACAAAGTAATGGTAATAGTTAAGCCGATCCGGTTCGTAAAACCGCACCGTATGCTTATCGTGTATGACGACACTGTTTTCCTCAGAAACAGGAAGAGAACTGCAATGTTGAACTGCACAAGAAATATGTGAAAAATATATAAAATAGTTGTAATTTATAAAAAAATTTAGTACAATATACCTATGATGTGCATGGCGAGAGGAAAGAAATACATGCAAAATAACTACATATCAAGGAGGCGGCAGCATGAAAGTTTACAGAACAGACGAAATTAGAAATGTGGTATTGCTCGGACACGGCGGAAGCGGAAAGACGAGTCTTGTTGAAGCGATGCTGTATGTATCAGGCGTTACGAACCGAATGGGGAAAGTGACAGAATCTAACACGGTCAGTGATTTTGATAAAGAAGAACAGAAACGTGGTTTTTCGATCAGCACAAGTCTTGTTCCGATCGAATGGGAAAAGGCGAAGATCAACATTCTTGATACACCGGGATATTTTGATTTTGTGGGAGAAGTGGAAGAAGCGGTAAGCGCGGCGGACGCAGCGGTCATCGTTGTTTCCGGCAAAGCGGGAGTTCAGGTAGGCACGGAGAAAGCTGGGAGCTGTGTGATAAGTATAACCTTCCGCGAATGATCTATGTGACAGAGATGGACGTTGACGATGCAAGTTTCCGTCAGGTAGTAGAAGATCTGACTACCCGTTACGGCAAAAAGATCGCGCCGCATTTCCAGCCGATCCGCGAGAACGAAAAACTTGTCGGATATATCAATGTTATTAAAAATGCAGGAAGAAGATATACGGAGATCGGGCAAAGAGAAGAGTGCGAGATTCCTGATTACTGTAAACCGAATCTTGAGATTTTGAGAGACTCTCTTATGGAAGCTGTCGCAGAGACAAGTGAAGAGTTTATGGAGCGTTATTTCAACGGCGAAGAATTTTCGGTAGAGAGATACGCTCTGCAATGCGTACGGAAGTGATGGACGGAGATATCGTTCCTGTCGCTATGGGATCAAACGTGCAGGCGCAAGGCGTTGCGAATCTGCTTTCTGACATTGTAAGATTCTTCCCGAGTCCGGATAAAAGAAAATGCGCAGGTATTAATCGCAGAACAAACGAGATTTTTGAAGGCAATTATGAATTCTCAAAAGCAAAGACCGCATATGTATTTAAGACGATGGTCGATCCGTTCATTGGAAAATATTCATTCGTAAAAGTATGCTCCGGAGTGTTGAAAGGCGATGATATTTTATATAATGCAGATGCAGACGCAGAAGAGAAACCCGGAAAGATTTACACAATGTGCGGAAATAAACCGGCGGAAGTTTCCGAACTGTTTGCAGGAGATATCGGGGCTATCGCAAAACTCGGCAGTACACGCACGGGCGATACGCTTTCTACAAAGGCAAATCCGGTATCTTATGCGAAAACAGATTATTCTGTTCCTTACACATATATGAAGTATACGGTGAAAACAAAGGGCGATGAAGATAAGGTTTCACAGGCGCTTGCAAAAATGACGGCAGAGGATGTTACTCTGAAGTCGGTAAATGACAGTGAGAACCGTCAGACGCTTCTCTATGGAATGGGAGATCAGCATCTCGAGATCGCAGCAAGCAAACTTGCGGCGAGATATAAAGTGGAGATCACGCTTGAGACACCGAAAGTTGCATTCCGCGAAACGATCCGCAAAAATTCGGATGTAGATATGAAATATAAGAAACAGACCGGCGGCCACGGACAGTACGGACACGTTAAGATGAAATTTGAACCGTCTCACGATCTTGATACACCGTATGTATTTGAAGAGTGCGTAGTCGGCGGAGCAGTTCCGAAAAACTATTTCCCGGCTGTAGAAAAAGGATTGCAGGAATCGGTTCTTAAAGGGCCTCTTGCCGGATATCCGGTGGTCGGTGTAAAAGCGACTTTGTATGACGGATCTTATCATCCGGTAGATTCTTCGGAAATGGCGTTCAAAACAGCTACAACCCAGGCGTTTAAGAAGGATTTCTTGAGGCATCTCCGGTACTTCTTGAGCCGATCGCTTCTTTGAAAGTGACTGTTCCGGACGATTATACGGGAGATGTGATGGGAGATCTGAATAAGAGACGCGGACGAGTGCTTGGCATGACTCCGATCGCAGGTGGAAAGCAAGTGATCGAAGCGGACATTCCGATGACAGGATTGTTCGGGTATTGTACGGTGCTTCGCTCCATGACAGGCGGAAGAGGAACATACGCATATGAATTTGCAAGATATGAGCAGGCTCCGTCTGATGTACAGGAGAAAGAGATCGCAGCAAGAGCGGAAGAGTAAAACAGAAAAAAAAGAACAGAAAAGAACGGTATGCTCAGTTTGCGGACCGGCAGGTATTTCTGTTATAAAAAGGATCAAATACCGCGCATCTTTTATGGTGTGCGGTATTCTGCTTTTCTTATGACGGCGGTTCGTTAAGAATTTGCAAAGATCATTGTACTTTATGTGTAAAGGTGCTATAATTGCTCTACTGTCAAGAAATACAGACATAAAATTTAAAATTATAAAATGATATTTAAGAGAATCAGTTAGAGGGAAAGAGAATGAAGATTGTGATTATAGGTGATGGGAAAGTCGGATATAAACTGGCCCGTCAGCTTTCGGCGGATGATTATGACATTGTGATGATCGACAGTAACGAGAGAAAACTTCGGTTTGCTATCGACAGACTTGATATTCTGCGTCCACGGAAACGGGGTGGATGCCGACGTGCAAAAAGCGGCGGATGTGCCGCATGCAGATCTGGTGATCGCATGTACATCGGCAGATGAATGTAATATGTTGAGCTGTCTTATTGCAAGAAAGCTCGGAGCTCGTCATACGATCGCCCGCGTGCGTAATCCGATTTATTTTAAACAGATCGGTCTTTTAAAAGAAGAGCTTCATCTTAGTATGGCGGTGAATCCGGAATTGATCGTGGCGAATGATATCAGTCGTCTGCTTCTGTTTCCGGTTGCGAGTAAGATTGAGACGTTTGTAAAAGGAAGAGTTGAATTGATAGAGTTTACTGTTTCGGAGGACAATCGTCTTGTAGGAATGTCTCTTGCGGCAATCTATAAAAAGTTTCAGATCAAAATCCTTGTTTGCGCGGTAGAACATGAGGGAAAAGTATTTATACCGGATGGGGAATATGTACTTCAGGCAGGGGATAAACTTCATATTACCGGTGCGCATGAGGCGATGGAAGCGTTTTTCAAAATGCATGGAAAACGTCAGCTTCAGACAAAGATCAAGAAGTTCTTATTTGCGGAGGAGGCCGGGGGGCCTATTATCTGGCGGCGAGACTTTGTAAGATCGGAATGCATGTAAAGATCATCGAAAAAAGACGAAAATCGGTGTGAAGAATTATGCGATTGTCTTCCGAAAGTAACAGTGATCCACGGAGATGCGACAGATCATGATCTTTTAAGTGAAGAAGGCGTGGAGAATGTAGATGCATTTGTTGCGCTGACAGGAATCGATGAAGAAAACATTATTCTTTCGCTTTATGCGAAAAGCCAGGGCGCGGGAAAGATTATTGCCAAAGTGAATGAAGACAGAAGGGCGAGAATGGTAGCGGATTTCGGTATCGACAGTATCGTTTCGGCGAAAACGGCAACGGCAGATGCGATTTTAAGTTACGTCAGAGCGAGAAAGAACTCCCAAAAGAGCGCAAATGTAGAGACGATGTACCAACTTGTGGACGAAAAAGTAGAAGCATTGGAGTTCATTGTGAAAAATGAAACGAATTATACAGGTATAACGTTGAAAGATTTGAAAGTGAAACCGAATAATCTGATCGCATGTATCGTAAGAAAGCGTCAGATTATCATACCGAATGGAAATGACAGCATAGAGGCAGGAGACAGCGTGATTGTTGTTACGATGGAAAAACATCTGGAAGATCTTTCGGATATTATAGCGCAGGTACAGTAAGATGAATAAAAAGATGATAGTGTATATACTGGGGAAAATGCTTGGTACGGAAGGGCTTTTGCTTCTTATACCGGCGGTGGTGTCTCTCCTTTACAAAGAAAAAACGGGAGTTTATTTTCTTGTAGTGGCGGCGGTATTATTTGCTCTTTATCTTGGATTGGGAAGGAAAAAGCCGGAGAACAAACAGATCTACGGGAAGGAAGGCTTTGTGATCGTCGGACTTGCGTGGATTTTATGGTCGTTGTTCGGAGCGCTTCCGTTCTTTTTGTCGGATTGTATTCCGAATTATATTGATGCGGTTTTTGAAACGGTTTCCGGTTTTACGACGACCGGATCTACTATTTTGCAGAATATAGAGGCTCTTCCGAAAGGAATGAATTTCTGGCGGTGCTTTACACATTGGATCGGCGGAATGGGAGTGCTCGTTTTTGTGATGATGATCACTTCTCTTGATACGGATAATTCTATGTCGCTTATGCGGGCCGAAGTGCCGGGACCGGAGATGGATAAACTCGTTCCGAAAGTTCGTCATACGGCAAAACTGTTGTATCAGATGTATTTTGTTCTGACGATCGCGGAAGTGATCTTCCTTATGTTTGGCGGAATGAATTTGTATGATGCTGTCGTTCATTCGTTCAGTACGGCGGGAACAGGAGGATTCTCCAACAGAAATGCGAGCGTTGCATTTTATGACAGCGCATATATTGACGGCGTGATCACCGTGTTTATGATCTTGTTCGGAATCAACTTTAATCTCTACTTTCTGCTGTTGCTTAAAGACTGGAAGAGCGTGTTGAAAAATGAAGAGCTTAGAGTGTATCTCGGAGTAGTTGCCGCGGCGATCGTAACGATTACGATCAATATATTGAGTATGTATGAAACAGTGGCGCACGCGTTTCGCTATGCCTCGTTCCAGGTAGGGGCGATCATTACGACAACGGGATTTTATACGGCCGATTTTGAACAGTGGCCCGAGTTATCTAAAACGATACTGATGATGCTTATGGTGATCGGAGCATGCGGGGGATCAACGGGAGGCGGTATTAAAGTAAGTCGTTTTATGATCCTTTGCAAATCGATCCGTCAGGAAATTCATAAGATGCTTCATCCGAATGCGGTGACGATGGTTAGGATGAACGGAAAGAAAGTAGGCGCAGATACGATGCGCAGCATTAATATTTATTTTTCGGCATATGTATTTATCATTATTGTGTCAGTGCTGCTTGTTTCGCTTGATAATTTTGATTTTGCCACATCATTCAGCGGAGTTTTGACAACAATAAACAACGTAGGACCGGGAATTTCACAAGTAGGCCCTACCGATAATTTCCATGCGTTTTCTGCGCTGTCGAAGATTGTGTTTAGTTTTGATATGCTATTCGGAAGATTGGAAATATTCCCTTATCTTCTGATACTGTCACCTGATCTTTGGCGAAAGAGGTTTTAGAGAGAAGCTTTAAAATGGGATTCCAGAAAGGTAAGAAAAGTATATGAAAAAATAGGTGGAAAGATAGCGGTTGTACTGGCGGTGATCGCGTTGCTTGGTGTTTACTATTACGTAGCTCTTCCTGCAGTTAACATTCATGCGACAGAATTTTGGATCTTCCTTGTGATTCTTGTTGTTTTGGCAGCGCTGATCTATGTCAGGAAGAAAAAGTTAAACAGATACGAGATGAAGGAATCGAAAGGATTAAAAGCGATTCTTACGGTTCTTGTAGTGATCGTAGCGGTATATCTGTTGGGATCTCTTCTTTCCTCTCCGATAGTGAACGCAAAGAAATATCAAAAGCTTATGAAAGTGGAGACCGGAGAGTTTACAAAGGATATAGAGGAACTTTCTTTTGATCAGATTCCGCTTCTTGACCGTGATTCTGCGACGCTTCTGGGTAACAGAAAGATGGGAAGTATGGTTGATATGGTTTCTCAGTTTGAAGTGGATGAGCTCTATTCACAGATCAATTACCAGGATCGTCCTGTACGTGTTTCTCCGCTGAAATACGCAAGCGTCATCAAATGGTTTACGAATCAGTCAGATGGAATACCGGCGTATATCAAGATTGATATGGCAACACAGAATACGGAGCTTGTGAAACTTGAAAAGGGATGAAATATACGACAAGCGATCATTTTAACAGAAATATTTATCGTCATTTGAGATTAAGTATCCGACATATATTTTTAATGATTTAAGCTTTGAAGTAGACGAAGAAGGTACGCCGTATTGGGTTTGCCCTGTGAAAAAATATAATATCGGTCTTTTCGGCGGTGTGACAGTGGATCGGGTTGTGCTTTGCAACGCAGTTACCGGAGAAACGGTAGATTATAAAGTCAAAGACGTTCCGCAGTGGGTAGATCGCGTATATTCGGCAGATCTTCTTGTTCAATTATACGATTATTACGGAACATTGAAGCATGGATATTTTAACAGCGTGCTCGGACAGAAAGACTGTCTTGCCACAACGGACGGATATAATTATCTGGCGATCAACGATGATGTATGGGTTTATACAGGAGTTACTTCGATCACAGGCGATCAGTCGAATGTCGGGTTTGTTCTGATGAATCAGCGTACGATGGAAACTAAATTTTACGAAGTTGAAGGTGCGACAGAGGCGTCTGCGATGTCTTCTGCAGAAGGACAGGTACAGAACTTGAAATATGTTGCGCTGTACATCTTTCCCGGTGCAATTCCTGTATTCTCATAAATATAATCTCTGCCAACCGTTGCTGTGATTTCATCACATTCTTCCTGCCCATTTGGATCTGTAAACAAATACGATTTATCCAAAACAGTTCCATCTTTGTCGAGTAAAACACTCGCTTCTCCAAAAGACGTTACACAAATTGCTTCTATCGATTGTATTTGTCTGGTGATTTTTTTTTATTACTGACTTTATTCCCTCCCAGACCACCTCTGCATCAATGGTGTGTTCTTCTTTTGTAATATGAATTCTGTATTCTTCATACTCCTCCATAAAGAAATTTCCCTCATCATCATAGACTGAGCACTTGCACCCAGTTGTTCCTATATCGATCCCTGCTAGATACAACTTATCACTTCCTCTCCTGAACTTTGTACTCAGTATAATCAATCAAAGACGAAATAAATAGAATTGCAGTTCGAAATAATAGTATCTTTGTTCACTCTCTTTTCACTTTATAGTTTTATATATTTTTACTATTTAATGACTGCTCAATAACAAAAAATAAGTTTTAATCCCCTGCTACAAAAATAAAACTTGTAGAAAGGTACAAACAGCAGGAATTCATGCTGATATTGATTCAAAACAACGACCTGGGAATTTCGTGTGTTGTTGAGCAGTCATTATTTACTTTTTTAACAGTAACAATAAAGTTATTTTGTTTGTTATATTGCTCATAATATAGTATAATTTTATTAAATTCCTTTATGAATCACTAATCCTTAGAAGCAGACTATGGCTACGTTGGGTGCCAAAGTCTGTTTAACGTCTCTTACAGAAAGGGGATTTTTTAAAATGATGAACCTGATCTATTCTTTTGATGAAATCAACAAAATTTTATTTGATTTTAACAAACTGACTAATTTCAGAATTGCATTGTTTGACAATAATTTTACAGAGTTTCTATCCTGTCCGACCAGGCTGTCCCGCTTTTGCAAAACTCTACGGGAAGATATAACATTAAATGAAAAGTGTCATCATTGTGATTTCGAAGGTTTTGCAAAATGTACTAATGAAAGGAAAACAATAATCTATCAGTGCCATATGGGTATGACAGAAATTATTTCTCCTATTATTTCTTCTGATACTATTATCGGCTATGTTATGTGCGGACAGTTTTTTTCGTCTGATTCCTTTGTACAAAAAATGGGAATAATCTTCTTCCTGTTATTAAAAAAACAAGAATTGTCGATATTGAAACTTTACATACTTTACATAATAAATATACCTTGTTTTCAACAGACATTCTTCCCTCTTTACAGCACTATCTTGAGATGATTGGAACTTACTTAAATGTAACTGGTCTTCTTAAAATGAATAAAAATAATCTTGCATATCAACTTGACAATTATATTCTAAAAAATATCAGCCAGCCGATTAATGTAGAAATGCTCTGTAAAGAATTTCATTATCAAAAGACTAACTTTTACAAAGTCACACACGAACTCTACGGCATTAGTATCATGAAGCATGTTCGTAACTTAAAAATCCAGGTAGCAAAAAATTTATTATCATCTACAGATATCCCGATCAATCAAATTGCTGCCCAAATTGGAATGGATGATTACAATTACTTTACCAAACTATTTAAGCAATTAGAAAAATGTACCCCAAAAGAATTTAGAAGGAACTCTATTAAAAAGAACATTTCAATCTGATATTTGTTAATCTTCACAGTTTTACCATTAAATGCTTTGACTGATGCTCTAATATCAGCCAAAGGCATTCGTAATGTGTCCGTTCATTAACTTATCCAAGGAGGCCTATACTCCGAAAGATTTTGGCACAGATGCCAGCGATGTGAATGGATGCCTGGAGGCATAGGTGCCTTTCTTATTTGACTTAGGAGCCAGAATATCAGGTGTGGAGTAATTGTCAGGCCCGAAGCTGCGTAAGCAGACGTTACAATCGTGAAACATCTGATAGAATCCTGTCAGTCAAACAAGAATGTAGAAAAAGAAGCACGGCATTGTACGGAAATCGGATTTATACTGAAGAATAATTTAAAATTTGTGTCCAGTTTTTGTTGACTAGTGCAAATCAGTTAATCTATTTGGGATACTCCCTCTCAGTTTTTAAGAGGGAATCACCTCATATTCTTTGACATTCTCTATATTCTCTAGGAGAACAACCCTCTATCTTTTTAAAAATCTTTGAAAAATACAAAAGCATCCTGAAATCCGACTCTTTGAGCGACGACTTTTACCGGCATGTTTTCCCGCAATAACTCCTTGCTCTTTGCTATTCGAATCATCTGTAAATAGTCCATAGGCGACATTCCATATCTTCCTTTAAACAATTGCGCAAATGATTTTCAACAAAACCAAATTTTTCTGCTAAATCTTGATTGGATATTTTCTCGCTATAATGCTGCTCCATGTACTCTTTCAAAGAAACCGCCAGTCGTTCTTTCAATTGTACGCTATTATCATCTTGAATGTAAAAGTGTCCACAATCAATGTCTCTAACTTTTCAAGATATCTTCTATAGTTCTACACTGCTCTACAAGATCATTCATATCACTTATGTTCCAGATATTTTTTTCATTTTTCGCCGAATTTGTTCCCATAAATCAAATATGCCTGATACAATATCTCTACGATCACCCCCTCGCTTATGCGGAATATTCTGCAAGACAAACTGCATATCCGACATAATATTTTCG
>ENA-OQCS01000811-OQCS01000811.1-human-gut-metagenome-genome-assembly--contig:-NODE-811-length-17275-cov-3.080826_pt1 | contig 17275 bp, 27 predicted proteins | sample MGYA00242757_ERZ504575 | MGnify/ENA primary metagenome ERZ504575 (study PRJEB26092, sample SAMD00036297) | human gut metagenome | host: Homo sapiens | study: EMG produced TPA metagenomics assembly of...
CGCAGGCGCCCACGGGATCCAGACGGTCGTCAAGCGAGTGGACGGCGACCTTGGAGCGCTGGCCGGGCTCGCGGGCGATCGACTTGATCTGGACGGTGCCCTCATAGATCTCGGGCACCTCCTGCTCAAACAGACGACGCATGAGCTCAGGGTGGGTACGGGAGATGACAATCGGCGGACGGCTGTGCTCGCCACGAACCGGCTGCAGGTTGGAGTTGGGGTCGCGAACGTCGATGATCACGGCCTTGATGTGCTGGTTGTGCAGGTAGCGCTCGCCCATCGGACGCTCGTTGCGCTCGTTCTCGTAACGGCGCTGATCGAAGTGCGGCAGCTCGGCCTCGACGCCCTCGCGAATCTTGACGATCGTGAAGTCGGGCGTGGACTGCAGCACGGTACCGCTGATGAGGTCACCGATGCGGCCGGAGAACTCCTCGTAGATCTGCTCTCGGGCGGAGTTGCGCACGATGGCGTTGATCTCGGCCTTGGCGTGCTGGGCAGCGATGCGGCTCGTGTTCTTGGGGGTAACGTCGATCTCCTCGAACTCGGTGAAGTTGCCCTCCTCGTCCATGGAATCGTCGATCGGCTCCAGGCGGTAGACGTAGATCTTGCCGGTGGTGCGGTCGATGGTCACCTTGCGCCCCACTCAAGATGCAGGATCTCGGCATAGCTCTTGGCAAGCGACTGCTCCAGGCGGTCGATCAGGTAGAGCTGGTCGATGTGCTTCTCCTGGCAAAGCTCCATCAGGCGGACATCATGTCGGATGCTGCCATCTTACTTCCTCCTTCGCGGGCTTGAAGTCATAGGTGGGCTTCAACTTGCACTTTTTAACATCAGAGAAATCGAGGGTAACGGACTCGCCGTCCTCGAGCTCGAGGGTCACGTTCGTCTCGGTGGCGGCGGCAATCTTGCCGGCGTACTTGCGACGGCCCTCGGTAGCGGTGGAGGTGAGCTCACAGTTCTCGCCAACAAAGCGGACAAAGTCGCACGGGCGGCGCAGCGGGCGCGCCATGCCCGGGCTCGACACCTCAAGCGTATAGCTCGAAGAGATAGGGTCGAGCTCCTCAATCACATCGCCGACCACTTGGTGTTGGCCGTGACGTCGTTGAGCGACAGGCTCTGGCCCTCGGCACCCTCGATACGCACGCGCACGCAGGGGGCCTTGGTGGCGCCCACGAGCTCGACGTCGACGATGTCGACATCGTGCTGGGGAGCGACGGCCTCGAGCGCGTCGATGATCGCCTGCTCGGTCTTGGTCTTGACCATTGCGGCACCTCCATCCATACAAAAAAGAAGCGGGGCCGAAACCCCACTTCTTTCAATTACAACTTCATTTGCAAGCAAACTATACCAATAGCTGCGGAAACGCGCAAGCACAGTACGAATCTGCAGGTCAGCGTGCGCACAGGTTCTCCACAAGAAGAGGACAATTGACCGAAGAGCCCCATGCGGAGCAACCTCAACAGCCCCAAAACGGGCCATGCGTCCCAGCGTGCCGACCGAATCGGGCCCTATGGGCATTCCATCCCTGGGCGCACATCGGCCAGACTAGAGCCGAGAGGCATTCTGTAGCGAGAAAGCCTGCCGCACGCATTGACCGCACAACCTTCCAGCATCTCTACGGCAAGGAGGATCCATGGAACGCCTAGGCACCTCTGCGCGACCGCGCTCGTCGTCGCTGCCTGCTCGTTCGCTCTGACGGGCTGCAACAACATCGATGGCAAAACCGGAACATGCGAACCGGATCGTGGCAGCACCAAAGCCATCGAGAAAACCGAACCCCCGGTAAGCTTCGACAAAATAGACGAAGACATCGACGATCCCCAGGCTTAGGTCCCGACCCTCAAGAACAGTTCCCTATCGACCTTGAGGCAGACGAGAACGTCCATGTTACCTGCGTGGGCAAGGACACCGACGGCTACGGCGACGCCGCGCTCGTCTTTACGGTAACCAACAACACCGGTGTCGACATGATGTTTGGCGATGTGGACTCCTATGCCTACGTCAACGGCGTGGTCCGCGATGTGCGCATGCGCCAGCAGGTCGCAGCAGGCGAGGAAACGCGCGCCATGCTCACCTTTGTAGGCACCTTCGACGACCCGGACTTTAATGTGAACAACGACCTCAACTACATCTACCTCAACATTTGGATGATCGAGGAGCAAACGGGCAATGTTTACTTTAGGGACCTGGTACACATCCCGTAGAAGACGGTGCGACGCACTGACTAAGCAGGTCATACAACACAAAACGAGGGACGACCCAACCGGATCGTCCCTCGTCTTTTATGCGTCAGTTAAGCGCGCAGCGCTTACTTGACCACCAGGTTGACCAGCTTGCCGGGCACGCAGATGGCCTTGACGACCGTCTTGCCCTCAAGCCACTTGGCAACGGCTTCCTCGGCGGCAGCCTGCATCTCCTCGCTGGAGGCGTCGCGGGCGACGTCGATGCGGCCACGGACTTGCCGAGCACCTGTACGACGATCTGCACCGTGTCCTCGATGGACTCGGCCAGGTCGAACTCGGGCCAGGCGGCGGTGTAGGCGTTGCCCTCGCAGCCGAGTGCCTCGTGCCACAGCTCGTCGGCCCAGAACGGGCAGATGGGCGCCAGGACGCTCACGATATCCTTGGCCACGCCGTAGCACAGGGCCTTGTCGCGGTCAGCACCCTCGGAGGCGTGAGGTAGGCGCTCGCCGCGTTAACGAGCTCCATGACGGCCGAAATCGCGGTGTTGAACTGGCCACGATCGAAGTCCTCGGTGCACTTGGCGATGGTGCGGTGACGCTCGCGGTAGAGCTTCATTGCGACCTCGTCGAGCACGGACTTGTCGAAGGCAGCGTTGGCGTCACCCGACTGTACGAGCTGCCACACGATACGCCAGGCGCGCTTAATGAAGCGGTTAGCGCCCTCGACGGCCTTGGATCCCAGTCGAAGTCCTTCTCGGGCGGGGCGATAAACAGGATCGCCAGACGCATGGTGTCGGCGCCGTAGGCTCGATGACCGAGCTCGGGGGCACGACGTTGCCCTTGGACTTAGACATGGTGTCGCCGTTCTCGTCCTTGACCATGCCCTGGCACAGCAGTTGGTGAAGGGCTCGTCAACGGTCAGCAGGCCCAGGTCGCGCAGCGCCTTGGTAAAGAAGCGGCTGTAGAGCAGGTGCAGAATGGCGTGCTCGATGCCACCGATGTAGTTATCGACGGGCATCCAACGGTCGGCGGCCTCGCGGGAGAAGGGCAGCTCGGTGTTGTGCGGGTCGGTATAGCGCAGGTAATACCAGCTGGAGCAGGTGAAGGTGTCCATGGTATCGGTCTCGCGCTTGGCGGGGCGGCCGCAGACCGGGCAGGTAGTCTCGTAGAACTCCTTGCACTCGGCGAGGGTCTCGCCGGCGCCCAGGTCAAGGTTCTCGGGCAGCGTCACCGGCAGCTGGTCCTCGGGCACGGGCACGATGCCGCAGTGCTCGCAGTGGATGGCCGGGATGGGGTTGCCCCAATAACGCTGACGGCTGATGAGCCAGTCGCGCAGACGGAACTCGACCTTGCGACGGCCGCAGCCCATCGCCTCAAGGTCGCAACGATCGCAGCTCGCCCTCGGAGTGCTTGCCGCCGCGCATGCCGGTGTACTTGCCGGACTGGACGAGCGTGCCCTCGGCAGCGTGGGCGCAATCCCAGTCGACGGTCTCGGCATGGAAGGTATCGATGGTCTCGCCGCTGGCCTCGACGGCAGCGCGGTCATCGTCGTCCAGGATGATCGGCACGATCGGCAGGTCGTACTTGCGGGCAAACTCAAAGTCGCGCTGGTCGCCGCAGGGAACGGCCATGACGGCGCCGGTGCCGTAGTCGGCCACGACGTAGTCGGCAACCCACACGGGGACCTTTTCGCCGTTAACGGGGTTCACCACGTAGCGGCCGGTAAAGGCACCGTGCTTCTCGAGAGTGCCCTGGGCACGCTCGACGGCAGAAATGTGCTTAGAGTCCTCAACGATCTTGGTGACGGCCGCTCGTACTCCGTGCCCTCGACGAGCTCGTGCAGACGGGCGTACTCGGGAGCCAGGACAAAGAAGGAGACGCCAAAGAGCGTGTCGGCGCGCGTGGTGAAGACGGTGATCTTGCCCTCGTCGCCCTCGATGGGCTCGCCATCGGCGTCGCACAGGGTAAAGTCGACCTCGGCACCCTCGGAGCGGCCGATCCAGTTGGCCTGCATCTGCTTGACGCGCTCGGGCCAGCCGGGGAGCTTCTCCAGATCATCGAGCAGCTCCTGGGAGTACTCGGTAATCTTGTAGTACCACTGCTCAAGATCGCGCTTCTCGGGCTCGGTGCCGCAACGCCAGCACTTGCCCTCGGTCACCTGCTCGTTAGCCAAAACGGTCTTGCAGGTGGGGCACCAGTTAACCGGATTCTTCTTACGATAGACCAGGCCCTTTTCCCACATCTTCTCAAAGATCCACTGACCCCAGCGATAGTAGTCGGGGCTGCAGGTCTTAACGGTGCGATCCAGGTCGTAGGAGAAGCCCATGCGCTTCATCGTGGCGAGCGCCTGGTCCATGTTCTTATACGTCCAGGCGGCAGTGCGTATTGTGCTTGATGGCGGCGTTCTCGGCAGGCAGGCCAAAGGCGTCAAAGCCGATGGGGTGCAGCACATCGTAGCCGCGCATGCGGGCCTGACGGGCCATGGCATCGCCGATGGTATAGTTGCGCGCGTGGCCCATGTGCAGGTCGCCGACGGATACGGGAACATCTCGAGCACGTACTTCTTGGGCTTGCTGGCGTCGGTGTCGACGGCAAAGAGGTTGGAGTCCTCCCAGGCCTTCATCCACTTGGACTCAATGGCCTGCGCGTCGTAGGCAGGGATCTCATCCTTATGATCTGTGCAATCGCACATATCAGCTCCTTTAATCTTTAATGGGGTCGTCGCTTAGCTTTATTCGCTATTGCGGACAGTCCTGCGCAAGACGAAGAGCACATTAAGTGCTCTTCTTTGCGTGCGGAACTTGTAGCGAACAAAGCTAAACCGCCCGACCCTAAGGTTAACTTGACTGATGATAGCAAATACAACAAGCGAGATGTCTGCGACTTGCAGGCATCTCGCTTTATCTAAATAACGTGGTTGATACTCAACCTTTATGTGCAACCCGTTCTAGAAACAACGGGTTTTCCAGGTGCCGCAGGTTGCCGTGAAAGAGGAGCGCCGCGTACTTAGGTACGCAAGCGACGGTTTGAACGGCAAGATGCGGTGCCTGGGAAAGCCGCTTATCGATAAGACACAGACTGCTGGGAGTCCTTTACGACAACGTCGTGGGCGCCGCCTTCGACGATCGAGGTCGAGCTTACCAGTGTCAGGCGTGCCTTTTCCTGGAGCTCGGGGATCGAGAGGGCACCGCAATTGCACATCGTGGACTTGACCTTGTAGAGCGTGCCGCCCACGCCGTCCTTGAGGGAACCGGCGTAGGGAACGTAGGAGTCAACGCCCTCGACGAAGCTGAGCTTCGCGGCGCCGCCCAGGTCGTAGCGCTGCCAGTTGCGGGCACGCGCAGAGCCCTCGCCCCAGTACTCCTTCATATACTGGCCGTTCACGTTGACGCGCTCGGTCGGGCTCTCGTCAAAGCGGGCGAAGTAGCGACCCAGCATCATAAAGTCGGCACCCATGGCAAGGGCGAGCGTCATGTGGTAGTCGTAGACGATACCGCCGTCGGAGCACACGCACGTAGACGCCGGTCTCCTCGTAGTACTCGTCGCGAGCGCGGCAGACGTCGATCAGCGCGGTGGCCTGGCCACGGCCAATGCCCTTGGTCTCGCGGGTAATGCAGATGGAACCGCCGCCGATACCGACCTTGATGAAGTCGGCACCGCAGTCGGCCAGGAAGCGGAAGCCCTCGGCGTCGACGACGTTACCGGCACCGACCTTGACGTCCTCGCCGTAGTTGGCGCGGATCCACTCGATGGTGCGCTTCTGCACTCGCTGAAGCCTTCGGAGGAGTCGATGCACAGGACGTCGGCACCGGCCTCGATAAGCAGCGGCACGCGCTCGGCATAGTCGCGGGTGTGATACCGGCGCCGACCATGTAGCGCTTATCGGCGTCGAGCAGCTCGTTGGGGTTGGTCTTGTGGCTGTCATAGTCCTTGCGGAAGACGATGCCCATGAGGTGATCATTGTCGTCGACGATCGGCAGAGCGTTGAGCTTGTTGTCCCAGATGACGTCGTTGGCGACCTTGAGGCTGATATTCTTATCGCCCACGATGAGCTGCTCACGCGGGGTCATGAACTCGGAGACCTTCTTCTGGTGGTCATCGCGGCTGGGACGATAGTCACGGCTGGTGACAATGCCCACGAGCTTGCCCTTAGGGGTGCCATCGTCGGTAACCGGCATGGTGGAGTGACCGGTCTTCTCCTTGAGGGCGATAACCTGCTCCATGGTCATGTCGGGGGTCAGCGTAGAATCGGACTGGACAAAGCCGGCCTTGTGGTCCTTAACGGCCTTGACCATGGCGGCCTCGGACTCGGGGGTCTGGGAACCGTAGATGAAGGACAGGCCGCCCTCGGTAGCGAGCGCGACACCCATGTCGACGCCTGAGACGGATTGCATGATGGCGGAAACCATGGGGATGTTCAGGGTGATTGCCGGCTTCTCACCGCGCTTAAAGCGGGTTAGCGGCGTCTTGAGAGAGACGTTGTTGGGGATGCACTGCGAGGACGAGTAACCAGGGACCAGCAGATACTCCGAAAACGTGTGGGACTCACCGGGAAAGAACGTAGCCATGTTTCTCCTTTTTCCATGCGACCGGTCGGCTGCAGGCCTCGTAGGACCCAGCCCAACCTTGGCGCCCAATACTGGGCAAGTATCTTAACGCACTTTGACTGCTACAATGCATGATTTAAGAAGAGCACACGAGGGTTTGACGCAGGCTTTGCGTTTGCCCAGCAAACACTTTAGCGGGGAGACGTGGAGCACATGGAGTACAAGACGACGGCAAAGTTGGTCATTCAAGCGTGCGACAAAGACCTGCCGGGCGTGTTTGGCCACGGCTGTGTCTTGCTGCTGCAAGGTATTGCCCGAGAGCATTCGCTCAACCGTGCCGCCAAGAGCATGGGCATGGCGTATTCCAAGGCTGGCGCATCGTGAACGAGGCCGAAGGCCAGCTGGGCTGCAAGCTCATCGAGCGCGACGGAGCCCGCGGATCATCGCTCACCCCCGCCGGCGAGCGCGCCATAGCGTCTACGAGGAGCTGCAGGCCGACATCAACCAGGCCATAGCCGCCAAAGCCGACGTCCTCATCGCCAGCATCAATGCAGGGTAGTCCTTTTAGGCGGTTTTTAGTCCACAGCGCCTCGGGTTGAGACTCGCGCCACAAAACGGCCTATCTACTACGTTTAGTTGAATACCCACGACCATACCGGACATTATGAAAATAAAACCGCTGGTAAACAGCTTGGTAATTTTCAAAATAGGCGAGTGTGGTCGAACCCTATTGCTTAAACGTAGTAAATAGGCCGTTTTCGTGACACAGACCCCGATTAGCTACTTGCGAAGGGCGTTATCGAGAGTGGCAGCCACCTGCAGGGGATCGTCGGTACCGGCGAAGAGGCGGATGGTGCTCCCCTGCTTGCCGCGTGGAGCCGAAAGGCGCGTCGTTGCGCCGCCGGCGGGCGATGTGCGAAACTCCCCCGGCAAAGCATCGAAGAGATCACCCGCGCTACGCTCGATAAGGTCAAACTCAACTGCGGGGCCAAAGCCGTGCTCGAGGATTCCCGTTGCAACCGCATGGTCGGGATGCGAGCTCAGTCCGGGATAGCACACGTTGCGCACCACCTCATTGGCAGCCAAATACTCGGCCAGTGCACGTGCGCGGTCAAAGTGCGCCTGCATGCGAGCGTCGAGCGAGGAAAGCCCACACTCCAGCACGTCGGCCTCCTCGGTAGAAAGGTCGAGCGCCGACGCGCCGCAGCCCGCAAACAACGCGTGCGCGCATTCAGCCGCGGCATCCACGCGATGGCGCTTGAGCTGCGAGCGCGCCAAACGAAGCGGCAACCAGCTTGCGCGGAGCCTTACCGGCGCATACGCGATCGAGCGCCTCGAGCGACAGCGCAGCGCCCAGCCGCAACGGATCGCAGCCAAAGACGCATGCCACGGTGTTGTCCACAACCAGCAGCGCATGGGCCTCACGCGCCGCCCGACCCAGCGTACGCAGATCGGGCACACGCAGACCAAACCCGCCAATAGAGTTGACGAACCACCACAGGTGAGGCCCCTCGACCTCAAACGAAACATCAAAGCCCTCGGATGCAGCAGCAAACGCCGCAACCGACGGCTCCCCCACGAGCACAACGTCGCAGGCATCAAAGCCGCGAGCAAACGCATCGGCAAAGTCGTCCGCAAAGGCCACCAGGCGATCGCCGGGCCGCACGATCCCCAGCAGCGACAGTGCCGCCGGCACATGCGAGGCCGCAACAAGACGCGCCTCACGCGCACCAGCTTATAGCCCAGGCCTCTTCTAGCTGTTGCACGTCCACGCGACACCATCCCTTACATAAAACCAAACCAAGACTAGCCACCCAGGTCGAGAAAACGTCAGCGCAAGCAGCGTCGAGCGGTCCGGCGTTCGTTAGAACGCCGGAACAAACTTAGCCGTGGTACTCGCCGTTGTATTGGATGAGCGTCAGGTCCTCCACGCCGTCGAGTGCGCGAATGGCGTCGGCGTAGGGCATATCCACACCGTCCGAGAACACCTCGACGGCCATCTCCACCTTGTCACCGCGCATCGTCTTGGATTTGACGGTGAACTTGGTGCGTCCAAACGCGCGAACGATATCATCGCCGGTGGTCTGGCCCGTGTAGTGGATGACCATCATGTACACGCGCGCCTTGTCCTGGTGGCTCGCAAAGCCGGCGATCATCACCACGATCACCACCGCCGTGAGCCCCACGAGCGCATACATGCCGGCGCCGGCAGTAATGCCCGTGGTAATGGCCCAGAACAGATACAGCAGGTCGAGCGGGTCCTTGACCGCCGTACGGTAGCGGACGATGGACAGGGCGCCGACCATACCGAGCGAGATGACCACGTTGGTCGAGATCGCGAGCGTAACCATGCAGGTAAGCACGCACATGCCCACGAGCGTCACGGCAAAGCTGCGCGAATACACCACGCCGGTAAAAAAGCGCTTGTACACGTGGTAAATCAGGATGCCCATGGCGAGCGCCACGAGCAGCGACAAACCGATCTTGCAGGGTCGACCTGGCCAAACGCCTCCAAGACGGAGTTCTTAAAAAAGTCCCTGGTGCTCATGGTCTAAATATCCCCTCGGTTCTCAAAATCCGATTCCCAGTAATTAAATCCGCGCAGGTAGCGGTCTTTTCGTAACACAGGCAGTACTTGGAGACCGCCGTAAGCTCGGCCGCACCTGGCGGCACCATATCGCGCACCAGCTGCGGGCAAAACTCGGTAAACTTGACCTCCATCACCAGCTTGCCGGGCTCCAGCACGGGCAACGCGGGCAACGTCGCGTCAAAGATGTCAAAGCTCCCCACAGCCGCACGCACGTTGCTATCAAAGGTAATGCGCACGGTGCCCTCGTCCATCACCCACGGCTCGCGCTCGTAGTCCACAATGGTCCGTGGGCGCATCATATTGCAGATGCACTCGATGTAGAACTCGCGGCAGAGCGGATAGGGGCTCCTCAGCAAAAAGTCGTAGTCGCAGGCCAGGATCTGCTCAAACTCGCCTCGCGTGAGCGGCGCGTCCTCCTTGTAGATCCAGCTGCCGTACTTCTTTTTTCGCTCGAGCTTAATCACCTTGTCGCTGCCGTTATAGATGCGCACGCGATACTTTTTGCGCATGAGGATACCAGCGTCTTTTTCCTCGTAGGCCGAGTTGCAGTAGTCGTCAAAGTACAGGCTGCGAATGGTGTAACCACCCGCCGCGCATGCTTGTCTAGCTTAAACACCGGCGCCATGCGGCAGGCCAGCGCGGCGTGCTCACCCTCGTTAATGAGATATTTGAGCTCGTGGCGGTAACGCTCCTGCGTGGCACGCACAGGCGGAGCCGCCAGGCGCTCAAGCAGCGCGCTAGCCCTCCTCATACGTGTCCTCCACGACCTTACCACCGTCCTGCACGTAAAAACACTTCATGCCGTAGTGTTTGCCGTCGTCGGTCACATAGTAGTCAAACGCATCTTGCGTATAGCCGTCTGAGTTGGTGGCGCGCACGCGCACAAAATACTGGCCGGTATCGGGCGCATCGCAGGTCACTTCGGGCAGCAGCACGTCCTCGGCCTTAAAAAGCACATCGCTTATGGCATAGTCGCGCGCCAGCTCGACGGTATAGCGAATGTCGCGCGCCTCAAAGTCATAGGACGCATCCCAGTTCATGCGCAACTTACCGTTATCGATCTGCGGCACGCCAATGTAGAACGGCATGGGCTTTTTATAGCTCTCGCAGTAGCTCTTATAGTTCTCCTCGATCTCGGAGGGAATCGCCGCGGCGATCTGCTCGTATTGGTCCTTTGTCACGGGCAGGTTATCGATATCGGGGGCGGCAAAGACGAGCGACTCGGTCACCTCGCGATAGTGCTTGATCATCTTTGTCAGGCGCTCCTCGGTCAAATACGAGCGCAGATCCTTCACGGCGCTATCGAGCTCGCTGCGGAACGATTTGCTGCGCAGCGCACGATTGAATAGCACGTTGCCCCAGTAGTTGCTTACGCCGCGCTCCCAGCTCGCATAATCCGAGAACCCCGTCAGGCTCAGCTCAAGCTTACGCAGCATGCCGTCGTTATCCCAATCCAGGATGTACCAGACCTTGGAGTTAAGCGGCTGTACAGATAACAGTTACGGTTCTGCGTATCGCAGTTGCCCGTCAGGATCTGAAACGCCAGCCAATAGACCAGATTCTCGGTATCAAAGTAGGTGTCGAGCACGTCATCGATCTTTTGCGATTCGTCGTTGAGCGCTTCGAGCATCTCGATGAGCTTAGTGTGGTCCGAATCGCCCTTAATCTCGAGCATGCCCTCAAAGTTTGCCTGGTTGTAGTCGGGATCGTCGGCAAGCTTAATGGTGTCCTCGTAGCGATGGAAATCAAAGCTGTTCACCTTGTACAGGTGCCCGCTCTTATCCAGGCCATGTGCCTTAAGCGCCGTCTTGTTGAGCCGCTCAACCTGCGTAAACAGGCCGTAGTCCTCAAAGGTATCGTTGGACTTTTCGGTCTGGTCGCACACCCACAGATGCACAAACTGCGTACGCAGGCCCATCATCTGGGGAATCCCGCGGATAAGGTCGTAGGCCATCTTGTTGCGAAAACGCATACCCTCGCCCATGTGCTTGTTGAGCGCAATCGCGCGCTGTTGGCGCAGGTGCCTTGCCTTTTTTGAGCTCCACCTTGTAATTCTTTTGCGTGTAGGAGCTCGACGTCTGGCCACGCACCTGGACGGTGGCATTGGGCGCTTCCTCGCCATAGCCAACCTCGCCGGCCACCGGGCCGTCTTCGTCGCCCGCCTGCAGCAGGCCCATAACCTGATAGCGCGTCACGCCCATGTCGGCATAGTCATACACCGAGTACGTGTTGATCTCGGCCCAGCTGTGATCGGTGTTCTCGGAGCTGTTGCCGCGCGAGACCGTCAGGTACATAGTCACAATGCCCGAGTCGTCGTAGACCTCGTACAGCTCGTCCTTATCACGCAGGTGCTTGGACTGGTCGGAGCCTCGGCCTTTTTAATCTTGCCCTGCTTTTTGACCTTTTTGGTCGAGGATTCGTCCTGAGATGAGCAGCCCGAAAGCAGCAGCGCGCCGGCAGCCGCCTCGATCAGACAGCGGCGAGACATCAACTTATCGATCATCAGAACCTCCCCAATGGTTGCGATACACGCGAACTACTGCGCGCTGAAACGCGCCGTGCGGCACGCCCTTGCGGCGGCACTCCTCATAGCGCTGCTCGGCACGGTCGAGCAAGCGGCCCAGCTGTGTAAAACGACCCGTTTTGTCGGTCGCCACAATGGGCTGCTGGCTCAGGATACGATACGGTAAGTTGGCGGTATAGGTATCGAGCCGCAGCAGCGCCACGATAAAAACACCACCGCACCCAACAAAAAGCCAAAGCCGTAAAACTGCTGCGGCAAAAGCAACGACACGGCGGTCGCGAGCCCCGCCACACCGGCAAACAGGCCCGAGGCCAGAACGGCTCCCTTGTAGTCGGTAAAGTACAGCAAGATAAGCAGGATCGTGTTGCCCACGGCATACAGGCCGTAGCCTACGCATAACGTGCGAAAATACCCGTGCATAAGATTGTTAAAGCCCAGCGGCAGGCCGAGAGCACTGTAGTCTCGAGCGAGATGACCGCCGCGGTCACAAACAGCTGCTTGAGCGCGCAAAAGCGCAGTTCGCTGTTGAGCGTGGAGAGCATCTCCTCCTCGGCCACCACAATGTCGCCCACCACGCCGCCGTCGTTGAACAGGTGTAGTAGTCACGGTAGCGCGGATAGAAATTGACCTCGACCGACACCACAAAGTTGACGGTCGTGACGAGTGTGGTCAAAAACGCAATGAGTGCCGGAACGTCATGGTAAGGAGCCCCGTAAAACAGGCCTTTGATCTGCACGCCAATAGGGCCCGCCCAGATAATAACCAGGTGTGCGAAAAGCCCCAAGTTGGTAAACAGGCCCGTGAGCGCCAGCGGCATAAACTGATCGAGCCATTGCAAAAAGAGCCAGGGGCTGCGGTCACTCTGCGGAAAATACCGGTAAAGCAGCACCACGTCCCAGACGAGCATGACGCCGTAGCCTAGGGCGATTGACGCCAACAGGCCCTCGACCGGCGCAGTCCCAACGCCAGCGCTGCCAGGGCGCACAGGCACGCCATGCCAATGGCGGCCGCAAAGCTGCACAGAATGCCACGATAATCTTTGATGGCCGTGAGATAGCTCATGCCGTTCCAGTTGACGATCATGATGTTGAAGAGCCACAGGCACAGCAGCCCCTGCAGCAGCGTAGCCCCCGAGAACAGCAAAAAGACGCCGTAGAGCACCGTGCCCGCAACGAGCATGATGGCATTAGATCCCCAAAACGAAGGCAGGATCTCATCCTCGCGCTCGGCAAAGAGCATGTCGGCCAAAAAGCGCGTGACCGGCATGGAGAAAAAGCTTGTGAGCGTAAGCGAGGCCAGCAGTGTATAGGTCACCATGCACACCAGCAGATCCTGGTTGGCGCGCCCCACGCCCCACAGACCGCACAGCACCAAGATACCCACCTGGAGTAGCACGCCCAGCAGCATGGGGCCCGTGCACACAATGCCAGCGTAGCCATAGGCGCGCATCGTGGCAAACAGACCCTTGCGCCTAAATAGGCGTTTGAGCTCAAAACCGATTCCGGCCACCGGCTACTCCCCCTCTCTGGGCAGGTCAAACGCGCGCGCCGTCTCGTCGTACATCGCGCGATAGTTGGCGAGCATCTGCTCGTGCAAAAGTACGTGGCAACGCGACGCTGGCCACGCTCCCCCATCTCAATGCGACGGGCCCGGCTCACGCACATGCGCTCCATGGCATCAGCCAAGCCCTTGCGATACATAGGCGGCGTCACAAAACCCGCCACGCCAAAGTCGTCGCCCGGGGCGCCTTCGAGCAGCTCGCGGCAGCAGCCCACCTCGGTCGTCACGCAGGGACGGCGCGCTGCAAGCGACTCCAGCACGCTGAGCGGCTGGCCTCGGAGATGCTCGTCAAAATGGTAAAGTCGAGCTTTTCCATATACTCAACACGTTGACGCGGCCGGTAAAGATCAAGTCGCGCACGCCCAGGGTATCGACCAGCGCGTGGCACTCGGCGCCGTACTCCTCGTCATCCACGCCACCCATGATGTGCAGGCGCACGCGGGCAGCGCTCGTGCAGCTCAAAGAAGGCATAGATCATGGTCTTGACGTCCTTGATGGGCGCCAGGCGCACCACCGCGCCAATGTCCACCCAGCCGTCATCGGGCTTAAGGGAATGTCCTTAAAGCGGTCGAACTGGATGCCGTTGGGGATGACCAGGCATTTGTCCGCATCGCAGCCCATATCGATCTGCGTCTTGCGGGCGTATGAAACAAGCTCGTCACGCGGAAGGCGCGGCGGTAGATCTCCTCCGAAAGCAGGTAGAAAAAACGAATCCAGCGGTCCTTAAACGACGGCACGACCCAGTCGGCACGAATGATCTCTTCCTCGCGCTCGCGGGTATAAATGCCGTGCTCGGTCAGCAGCACCGGCGCATGGTGAACGCTTGAGCCCAGGCAGGCGAGCAGGCCACCGTAGCCGGTCGAGATGGCATGGTACACATCGGCCACCGGCACCTCGCTGCCCAGAAGGTAGAGCACGGGCAGCAGCATAGAGCGCATGGTGTGGAATGCGTCGGCAAAGGGCGTGTATGGATACTCGGCCAGGCACACGTCGCGAAAGATATCCATAAAGGCGCGGCTCTGCAAAACGAGAGCGGATGCACGCGACGGCGCTGGAAGATATCGAATAGTACGTCCCAGTCCGGATTGGAGAGCGATACCAGGCGACGCAGCGCCTCGCGCTCGCGGGCGTAAAGTCGGCCTCTTCTTGCTCGCCCGATAGGCGCAGGGCGTCGTCCAGAAACACCTCGTGCACCTCGACACATTGCCAGGCAGCTCGTAGACAAACTTGCCGCGGTCGGCAGCATGCGCGCCGATCACCCACAGCACAAACTCGTGCTCGGGCATGGCCTGGATATAGCCATGCATCCAGGTAGATACGCCGCCGTGCACATAGGGGTAGCAACCTCGAGTACCAAACAGATTCTCATTTGTCGCCACCCTCCTTGCGTGCAATGGTCACCGTCTTGTCCGTGGCTTTAACCAGGTACAGATCGCCCGTCAGATGCGTAATCTCGCCACCCGTGACTGCACCCGGCTCGCCGTTGTTGGCGCGGAACATGAGCCACGCCTCGTCGTGGAAATTGCCCAGGCTGAGCGTCCAGGCATCCGCACTTGTATCCACGCTCACCGTCACGGACGAAAAGCGCTGGATAGCGCCCGAGCATTCCGAACCGGTCTGTTTGCGCAGGTCGGGCGCAGACTTGGTAAGCCAGTCCAGGTAGTCGGTCAAGCCGCCCTTGTAGACCTCCCAGCTCCTTAGCGCCGCGATCGGGATCCAGTAGGTCGTCCGGATGCATAAAGTGCGTGCTCACGTAGTGCATGTTGAGCTCGGACACAGCAGCCAGGCGCATGTAGGAATCGTCGACCATGCCGCCCGAGACAATACGCGCTGCTCCACAATGCCATCGCTCGCCACGCCAAACTCCTGCACGTACGGCAGGTCGGTGCCATCCTCAAAATACGTACTGGCGATGGTCTTAATGCGCGGAACGTCGGTGCCGATAAGCTTGCGCGCGCGGGCCGAAAGGATATTCGACGGCGGAACGTAGACCGAGCCGTGCGCGTTGGGCAGCACCTCGTCCTGGAAGGCTATAAGCTCGTTGAGCGATGCGACGAGCGTCTCCTTGTTCTTCCACGTCTTGTAGTCGTACAGCGTGCCATAGTCGGTGTCCCAGAGCGCCAGCGGCTGATGGTTGTAGCCGTGAAAGCCCAGCTCTCCGCCCATCTGCAGCAGCATGCCGCCAAAGTAGCGGAACTGCGTGGTATCGGCCTGGCGCGCGGGCTCGGTCTGGTTGACCGTGTCCTCGTAGTTTTCGATCATCACGCCGGTATAGCGAATGCCGTATTTTTGCGCGAGCTTTTGCAGATCGGGCCACCAGACCTTGGTATAAAAGTCGGCAATGGAAAGCCCGTAGTCGCGCTTGATGTAGGTACGTCGCCCGAGGGCACGGGGCTGGGAAAGTCGTCCAGATAGAAGACAGCGCTGTTGATGACGGGGTAGGCCGTGGCATCGCCCAGCAGGCTGATCGCCGCGGCGTAAAAACGCGCATGACCTTGTCATAGATACCGATATTGCACACCACGGTGCGACCGCTACCGCAGTCATTCGACCAAATGAGCGGGGCGCCCGCATCGCCGGTCTTAGCCCACACACGAGCCGTCTCGCGCAGCGAAACCGAAAGCGACGAATCAAAGGGGTCCGAGAGCTCGTAGCGCTCTCCCCCGCCCAGCATAAAATCCTCGCTCGGCACAATGCTTTCGGCTTTTACATAGTCATATCCGGCAGATTCAATGCCAAGCTTGGGAGCAATCACTTGCAGATAGCCCGAGTTATCCGGAGGCATGGCGAGCATAAGCGAACCGCCGGCACTCACCCAACTCATAATGTCGCTCAGGTGCGTACCGAGCCCATCGAGCGACGGCATGAGCAAAATCACGCGATCGAAGGACGTCAGCGAGGGAATGGCATCCGTGCCGTCCAGGGCAAGGTCCACGTCGCGGTGCACGATCTTCATGTCGAGCAGAATCTGGTCGAACTGCTCCTTTACGTCCTCGACGCCAGCTTGATCGGAATCGGTAATGACCAGGCACGTGGCTTTTGGCCAAATATTGCCGAGGAAGCCGGCACCGCATCGTTGGCGGCAAGCATACCCAGCTTATGCTGGCCCGCACTGTACTGTACGCCGGCGCGCTCCACCAGCAGCACGGCCGCCATGGCAATAAAGACCGCCCACACCACAAGCAGCCCCATCCAGCGAAAATGGCCCGCACGGTCGCGGATATGCTGTACCACGCTCATCGGGCCTCCTCTCCGTTGCGCCAAAACGCCAGTTCCTCGCGGTTGGCGGCGCTCAAGTATACATGCTGTTTGTCAATCGCATCAATCACACGGTGGACCTCGTCACCGTCGCGGCGCATCACGCAAGGCGCAGACAAAGCATCCAAACCTCCTGCTCCTCGGGCACATCGAGCACCAGCTGGTCGGTCACGGCCTGCGCCTCGTCGATCTGTCCGACATCGGCCAGCGCCGTCGCGTATCGAATGCGAAGCTCAAGGGTGTCCTCGCGCTCGCAGCGACGCGCAAGCAAACGCGCGTACTGTTGGCGCTGAATCTGAGCCACGCGCCCCTCGGCCAGACCCGAGCCCAAGTATTCACCAAGAAAATCGCAGTATTCGTTGAGGTTTTGCGCGCTCGGGTCCGTCTTAAAGGCACGCTCCAGCTGCTGCAGTTTAAGGTCGGACTCCTTGGAGATCTGCGCCACCGCCGTCGCGGCATAGTGAGCCACCTCAACGTCGTCGTTAAGCTTAGCCGCCTGCAGCTGCGCCAGGTACGCTTCGGCTCCTCGGTGAGCATGGAGAGCATTAGGCGACGCCGGTCTGCCGGATCGTTGACGATGAGCGCCTCCTCGAGCGGGATCACGCCCGCATCGG
>ENA-OQCS01000812-OQCS01000812.1-human-gut-metagenome-genome-assembly--contig:-NODE-812-length-17274-cov-4.419082_pt1 | contig 17274 bp, 15 predicted proteins | sample MGYA00242757_ERZ504575 | MGnify/ENA primary metagenome ERZ504575 (study PRJEB26092, sample SAMD00036297) | human gut metagenome | host: Homo sapiens | study: EMG produced TPA metagenomics assembly of...
GCACCTATGGTATGCCACACCTGATAACGGCATTGCAGCCATTGTCTATTCTCCGTCGGAAGTAACAGCCAATGTGGGTGATAATGTACCGGTGGTTATCAGTGAAGATACTTACTATCCGATGGATCATCAGATAACTTTTACCATTAAAGAGGTGAGAAATAAGGTGAAACAAGTGAAATTTCCATTTCACCTGCGTGTTCCGAAGTGGTGCAAGCAAGCTGAAATACGGGTAAATGGAAAGATGGAGCAAACTGTCAAAGGTGGGAAAATAGCTATCGTAGACCGTATATGGAAGCGGAATGATAAGATTGAACTGTATCTGCCCATGGAGGTCTTTACTAGCACTTGGTATGAAAACGCAGTATCTATTGAAAGAGGTCCGTTGGTATATGCCCTGAAAATGGAAGAAAATTGGGAAAAGAAAGAGTTTAAGGATAGTTGGTATGGTTCTTATTATTATCAGGTGACTTCTTCGGATCCATGGAACTACGGATTGGTGGATTTTGACCGTAACAGAATGAACGAGGTGGCCCAAGTAAGTATCAATAGCCAAAAACAGCAATTGGACTTTCCTTGGAATCAGGAAAATGCACCGGTTGAAATAAAGATGAAGGCTCGTCTTATCCCTACTTGGACAGTATATAATGAAATGGCAGGGCCCCAGCCTTTCTCTTTCTGTGGCAGTGCCGAAGGAGGAGAGCAAGAAATCACGCTGATACCCTACGGTTGTACAACCTGCGTATTTCAGAATTTCCAGTTGTTGGGAAATGATGTTTCCGAAGTATGGGGGAAACGGTGTGTCTGTTTTGTGACAAACTTGTTTTAGAATTCTGCCATGTCCGGAATGTGGACGGTTATGTCACGGATTTATAGTTGGCTTTTAACCTTACTGTCTATTTTTGCAATCGTTTTTAATAGGGTTTATATATTATATAAAAGAAGACTCCTGCAACGGAGTGAAAAACAAGTCGAACAATTTAATGCCGTAGAAAAAAGATGAAAAATTCCAAGAAAGCACTCCTCTGCCTATTGGCATGCGCTTGGCAGTAACCGGATGCAAGACACAGAAAGAACCGGCTGTGGCAGACAACGCAATGCTGGTCAGATCTACACAAACACTTGATTCCTTATATGCTCACTATTCCGCACCGGGTACTTGTCTGTTGCGTGAGAATTATCCTTCGGACGTGGAAGGCTATACCGCTACTTATCTGGCTTCCGAGGAACAGAAGAACCGTCCCAATCTCTACTCTTATTTGTGGCCTTATTCCGGTACCTTCTCCGCAGTGAATGCGTTGATGGAGGCCACTAAAGATAACAAGAAAGATTTCGGGAACTATCAGAAGTTGCTTGATGAGAAGGTGCTTCCGGGACTTGCTGAATATTTCGATACTCGTCGTATGCCCGAAGCGTATGCTTCTTACATCAAGGACGCTCCGTTGTCCGACCGCTTTTACGATGACAACGTGTGGCTCGGCATTGACTTCACAGACGTCTATCTGATGACTAGCCAAGAGAACTATCTGCAGAGCGCCAAGCTTATCTGGAAGTTTATAGAAAGCGGTATGGACGATTGTTTGGGAGGAGGTATCTATTGGTGCGAACAGAAGAAGGAATCAAAGAACACTTGTTCCAACGCCCCTGGTTCCGTCTTTGCCCTGAAACTTTTCAAGGCTACGCAAGACAGCTCCTATTTTGAGAAAGGGAAGAGTTTGTACGAGTGGACTAAAGCAACATTGCAGGACACAACAGACTGCCTTTACTTCGACAACATGCGTTTGGACGGTGAGATAGGACGTGCCAAATTTGCCTATAACAGCGGTCAGATGATGCAGTCGGCTGCTTTGCTCTATCAGCTTACCGGTAATGGGCAGTATCTGAAGGATGCGCAAGCGATTGCTGCCGCTTGCCATAATTATTTCTTCATGGAATTCACCCCCGGACAGGGAGAACCGTTCCGTATGCTGAAGAAGGGCGATGTGTGGTTCACCGCCGTTATGTTGCGTGGTTTTATAGAGCTCTATCAGGTGGACGGTAACAAGGTTTATCTTGATTCCTTTGCCCGCAGTCTGGACTATGCTTGGACGCATGCCCGTGAAGATAACGGCCTTTTCAATACTGATTTCACCGGCAAGAGCTGCGACAATCGTAAATGGCTGCTGACACAAGCCGCATGGTAGAGATGTACGCGCGTTTGGCCGTGTTCGCTAATCAGTCTTTATAATTAAAACGAATCAGACCAAATGAAAAAGAGAAACATTACCTTGTGCGCTGTTGCCATGCTCTGTATGCAAGGCTATGCTAAGGCAGACACTTTTACCCTGAAAGGTGACAACACTTGTGTGGAGAACTATGCTCAGATGACTGCTGCTTACAAGAGCAATCGTCCAAAAATGAAGAAACGCCTTTTCACCTCAAAAGCGGTGGAAGCTGAGATTCTTCGCGTGAAGAAACTGCTTACCAATCCTAAGTTGGCGTGGATGTTTGAGAATTGCTTTCCTAATACGCTTGACACTACTGTACACTTTCGCATGCTGGACGGTAAACCCGATACTTTTGTTTATACCGGTGACATCCATGCTATGTGGCTGCGTGACTCCGGTGCGCAGGTGTGGCCATATGTGCAGTTAGCTAACAATGATGCGCAATTGAAAGAGATGCTCGAAGGTGTCATTCGCCGTCAGTTCCTTTGCATCAACATTGATCCGTACGCCAATGCTTTCAACGACGGACCTACGGGTGGCAACTGGATGACTGACTTGACAGATATGAAGCCCGAACTGCACGAGCGCAAATGGGAGATAGACTCTCTTTGTTACCCGCTTCGTCTGGCTTACCAATATTGGAAAGTAACTGGTGACAGCAGTATCTTCGACGGTGAATGGATGAAGGCAATTACTGCTATCCTGAAGACTTTCAAGGAACAGCAGCGTAAGGACGGTGTAGGCCCTTACCGTTTCCAACGTAAGACGGAACGTGCTCTTGATACGCTGAATAACGACGGCTTGGGTGCTCCGGTCAAACCGGTGGGACTGATTGTTTCCGCTTTCCGCCCATCGGACGATGCCACTACGCTTCAGTACCTGGTCCCTTCCAACTTTTTCGCTGTCTCTTCTTTGAGAAAGGCTGCTGAAATTCTGACGGAAGTAAACAAGGAAACATCCTTGGCCAAAGAATGCACCGATTTGGCAGCCGAAGTGGAGGCAGCCCTGAAGAAATATGCCACTTACAATCATCCTGAGTTTGGGACAATCTATGCATTTGAAGTAGATGGATTCGGCAATCATCTGTTAATGGACGATGCCAATGTACCCAGCCTTCTTGCTATGCCTTATTTGGGTGATGTGGACGTAAACGATCCTATCTATCAGAATACACGCCGCTTTGTGTGGAGTGGCAGCAACCCTTACTTTTTTAAAGGTAAAGCCGGTGAAGGTATCGGAGGTCCGCACATTGGTTATGATATGGTATGGCCTATGAGTATCATGATGAAGGCATTCACCAGCCAGAATGATGAGGAGATAAAGATTTGTATCAAAATGCTGATGGATACGGATGCCGGTACGGGATTCATGCACGAGTCTTTCCACAAGGATGACCCCACTAACTTACCCGTGCATGGTTTGCTTGGCAGAACACGCTGTTTGGAGAATTGATTCTGAAATTAGTGAACGAGGGTAAAGTGGATTTGCTGAACAGCTTGTAAAAATAGGAATTATTTAAAATCAATAAAGTGCGCTGGAAGGAGGATTAGGATACAAATTGCATGAATTGGTTGTTCGTTGGTATTATTTGTGTTCTTTTCCTTTTTTATCGTGATTTATTATAATGTTTAATCTTAAAGAATATGAAAAAGAATCGAGTGTACACAGTAAATTCATTGCTGGCTCGGATAAGTGGGAACTATAAGTTCTGGCTTATTGCCTTGCCTGCTGTGACTATGCTGGCGCAGGCTCCTGCGGTTTATGCACATGCGGAGACTATTACTGTGGTGCAGCAAAACAATGCCACGGTGAGAGGTTCCGTTAAGGATGCCACAGGTGAAAGCCTGATTGGAGTGAGTGTTACTGTTAAGGGTAAAGAAGGTGTGGGTACCATTACAGATGTGGATGGAAACTATTCCATTGTTTGTAGTGCCCAAGATGTTCTCGTCTTTTCCTATGTGGGATATGCCACTCAGGAAATTGCTGTGAAAAATCAAAAACAATTGAATGTTGTCTTAAAGGAGGATACCAAGGTGCTGGATGAAGTTATTGTCATCGGTTATGGTACTACTACCGCAAGAGTGCCGTAGGTGCTGTAGACCAGGTAAAGGCTTCCATGATCGAAGACCGTCCCGTGGCTAACATGACAGATGCTTTGCAAGGGGCTGCGCCCAACGTGGTTATCCAGCAGCGCAGTAGCAATCCTAATGATCGTAAGACTAACTTTAATATCCGTGGTATCAGCACTGTGAATGACAATAGTCCGCTTTTTGTCATAGACGGATTGGTAGCTGATGGCGGTAGTTTCGATAAATTGAATCCCAATGATATTGAGAACATTTCCATCTTGAAAGATGCCGGTACAGCTGCTATTTATGGTTCACGTTCTTCCAATGGTGTAGTTTTGGTTACTACTAAGAAAGGTAAGAAGAACCAGCGTGCGACAGTTCGGTTAAGTGGTATGATGGGATGGCAGAATCCGGATATCTTGTTTTCTCCGGTGAAAGGCTATCAGAACGCTACTTTGCGCAATTTAGCTGCCACCAATGCTGGAGAGGCTCCTTTGTATACACCCGATCAAATCCGTGACCTGGCTGCCCATCAAAATGAAGAAAGCTGGTTTTTTGATCAGATAGTCCGCACAGCCTTACAGCAGAATTACAATCTAAGCGTATCTGGAGGTAGTGATAAAACTACTTACATGGTGTCCATGGGTTATTATGACCAGGAAAGTAATTATGTGGGCAACAGTGATTTTGGCGTGCAGCGTTATAATTTTCGTACCAATGTTAGCACGGAAGTGGGACGTTTGAAACTGAATGCTATTTTGGCTTATACACGTAATAATAGTGTAAGTACACCGGTGGGAGTTTGGAAGTGGATGCCGCCCGTGTACCTACTTATTATTATTACAAAATGAAATCGGAAGATGGAAGATATTTGTTAAATGATGTATTGACTGAATTTAACCCATTGGGAGCATTGGAAGCTGGTGGCCGTAACAAGTATCGTAACAATTATCTGAACGCTAATGTCAATGCTGAATTCCGGCTTATTGACGGATTGAAGTTGCGTGGAGTGTTGGGTGCGGATGTGATAAACGACATGCGTTCTACCCGCAATTTGGGCGTATCCTATTACTTGAATGAAGAGGCTACCGAACCACGTCCAGTGAAAGATACTGACTATCGGACCAGTAACTGGAATCATACGGCTTACCTTATTAATAGCCAACTTTTGTTGGATTACAACAAGACATTCGGTAAACACAATGTCAGCGGGCTTTTTGGAGTAACCAATGAATCGTTTACTTCGTCTAGCAATGAGATTGAGAAGAAGGGGGTAGATCCCGACTTGGGTATCGGTACAGACATTACCAATAGTACTGTGGGAAACATCACAGGAAAAACATTTGTAGATGAATCCAACCGTACCAGTCTGACTTCTCTGTTGGGACGTGTGGGGTATTCTTACGCTGACAGATATTATACAGAATTCAGCTTCCGTTATGACGCTTCTTCCAAGTTTCATAAAGACTACCGATGGGGTTTCTTCCCTTCTGTTTCATTAGGCTGGCGTTTGAGCGAGGAGAACTTTATGCAGGCTTACAAGGAACGTGTGGGTGACTTGAAACTGCGTACTTCTTTTGGTATCTTGGGTAACCAGTCTATTGGTACTTATGACCGTTTTACTGTTTACGAACTGTACAACAACTCTTACGCATATAATAACCAGACAGTATCAGGCGCAGGTTTTAAGTTAGGTAAGGATAATTTGACTTGGGAAAAGACCAAAACCTTCAACGTGGGTGTAGACGCTTCGTTCTTCAATAACGCTTTGAATGTGACGTTCGACTATTTCTACAAGCGTACGAGCGACATTTTAATGAAGCCCCTTGTGCCTTCGGTATTCGGTACGGATATGGCGATGGACAACATTGGTGAGATGCAGAATCAAGGTTGGGACCTCTCTATCAACTATCGTTTGAAAACGGGAGCCGCAAATCATAACTTCAACTTCAATCTTGGTGACTCTTGGAATGAAGTGCTGAAGTACCCTGGTCACGAAAGAATCTCACAAATAGAGGAGTTGAGCGTATCACCCGTGAAGGATGTCCGTTGGAGTCTTACTACGGTTACAAGATGGACGGCTTTTTCCAAAGCTACGAGGAGATTGAGGCATCGGCTATTCCTGTAGGTGGAAAGGTACAGCCGGGTGACGTGAAGTTTGTAGACCGTAACGAAGATGGTGTCATCGACTCGAAGGATAAGTTTATCTTGGGTAATGCCTTCCCTCGTCTTACTTTCGGTTTCAACTACAATGTAGAATGGAAAGGATTCGATTTCGGTATGTTCTGGCAGGGTGTGGGCAAGCGTGACATGATGCTTCGTGGTGAATTGATTGAACCGTTCCACGCCAATTACTCTTATAATATCTATAAGCATCAACTGGATTTCTGGACTCCTACCAACACCGATGCACGTTGGCCGAGACTTACTGCTCCGGGTTCTACTTCCAACAGAAACAACTACGGAAACGGACAAGGTTCCGACCTATTCTTGATGGATGGAAAATACCTGCGTCTGAAGAACTTGCAGATTGGTTACACATTCCCTAAAACATGGAGCCGCAAGGTGGGTATGGAAAAGGCACGTATCTATGTCAACGGACAAAACTTGCTGACTTTCAGTAATAACTCGTTTATTGACCCTGAATCTTCTGAGTTCGACTCTAAGATGGGTAATAGTGGCGCCAATTCTGGTAGAAACTACCCGACGCTCCGTTACTATGGTTTCGGTATAGACATTGAATTCTAAAAACAACAGATAACTATGAGACTAAGAAAATATATAGCTTTTGCCGGAATGGCTGTTCTGATGCTTTGCAGTTGCAACGAGATGGAGAACGCACCGACAAACAAATTTACGGATAACTCTTATTGGACTTCCACCACCAAAGCCCAGTATGTGGTGAACATGGCTTACAGCCAGATGTACAATGCAGGCCGTATGTGGAGCGATGAAAGTTTGAGTGACAATGCTTACGACGGTCGCAGTGTGGACGACCAACGTGCCATTCGCAAAGGTATGGCTACTCCCTCGCTCGACATCTTCAAGAATGAATGGAAAGACCTTTACGGAGGCATAAAGACCTGCCACGTGTTCCTTGAAAAGGTGGATCTGGTACCCAACATGGACGCATCTGTTAAAGCACGTATGATTGCCGAGATACGCTATATCCGTGCAAGCCTCTACTTCCGTCTGACTAACCTTTATGGTGCAGTACCTTTCTTTACGGAGGACATCACGCTGGAAGAATCGCGGAGTGTAAGTCGTACAGACCGCGAAACCATTATCAGCTTCATTCACCAAGAATTGGAAGACATCAAGGATGCGCTTCCCACTCGCGACCAATTGCCCGAAGAAGACAAGGGCAAAATTACTAAAGGTGCCGTTTGTGCTTTGCAGGCTCGTGTCTACTTGATGGATAGCGACTGGAACAATGTGATGCTTTATTGCGACAATCTGATGAACAAACAGGGCGAATATGTACTTATGCCTTATTTCCTGATTATGCCGGGCTTTTTGATGAAGCCAATGAGTATAATGAAGAGATTATCATGGACCGTTCTTATGTACCCAATTTGATTACTTGGGGTGAGATGGTAGACATGATTCCTTTGTCAAGAGGCGGACGTGCGTGAACCGTGTGCCGCAGCAATCGTTGGTAGACACTTATCTGATGCTTAGTGGAAAGACTATCAGTGAAGCCGGGACAGATTATAACCCTGCTTATCCTTACGACAACCGTGACCCACGTCTCACCGCTACTATCATTTATGATGGCTATGACTGGAGTGGCAATGTGACGATGGCAGTAAAGACGTAGTATCAACATTCGTCCGGGTTCGGGAACCGATGCCTACGATGGTGGTGGAAACGGCACTTCTACCGGTTATTTCACCCGTAAGTATTATAATCCGCAGGCTCCCGGTGACCAGAATTCCGGTATGAATATCATCACTATGCGCTATGCTGACATCTTGCTGATGTATGCTGAGGCTGTTCACGAAACAAGCGGTATGACTGAAGAGGTATGGAACAAGACCATCCGTCCCATCCGCGAACGTGCCGGATTTACTGCCGATGCAGCCTTGAACTTTCCTGCCGGAAAGAGCAAGGAAGAGATGAGGCAGATTATTCGCGACGAACGTCGTGTAGAAATGGCGATGGAAGGTTTGCGCTGGTATGATATTAAGCGTTGGAAGGCTGGTAACGAATACTTGTCGGGCAAGGTGCGCGGTGCAAGCTTCGTGGACGAGAACAAGCTTGACACTCGCAAGTTCGAAGAGGCAAGAGATTATCTTTGGGCAGTTCCTATCAGTGAAATCAATTTGAATCCCAATCTGGCGCCTAACAATCCGGGATATGGAAATTAACGTGTATCTAAACTCATTAAAAACAATAGAACAATGAAAACAATATTCTCAACAATAGCTCTTTTTTCGGCAGTCCTCTTTGCTACGTCTTGTACGGAAGACATGGAATACAAGGATTCCAAAGTTTCCTCAGTAAATCAGTTGTATGAACCCACTGACGGCAAGGAAGTAGTCTTGCAATCGTCGGCCAGCGCCAGCCTGTTCTTTGAATGGGAGTCGGCCAAGGCTGAAGATAGCGGTGCCCCTCTTTATGAAGTGGTATTCGATAAAGAAGGTGGAGATTTTTCTAAGCCTATTTACAAAGTGCTTTCTGACAATGGCGGTTCTTTGAGCTATGCTACCATCAGCCACAAGACATTGAACAAGGTTGGTGCGGCTGCCGGATTGAACAGTGGTGAGACGGGTACACTTGTTTGGACAGTAATGGCTTCCAGAGGTTTGAATTCTGTAATGGCAAAGGAAAGCAAGAAGCTCACCATCACTCGCTTGGTGGGATTTGAAGAGATTCCGGCACAGCTTTACTTGACCGGAAGTGCTACTGAAGGTGGTATGGATGCTTCTAAGGCTGTGGCGTGTGCTTCACCCGAAAAGGATAAGTTCGAAGTCTTTACGAAGTTGGAAGGCGGAAAGACTTACAAACTGGTAGATAGAGCAGCCGAAGGTGCCAAGGTGTTTTATATCAATGGCAATAAGATTATGGAAGGCGAAGGCGAGACAACCGTAGAAAAGACGGGAGTTTACCGCATTGAGATGGATTTCTCCATTGCATCTGTAACCGTCAGGGAAGTAAGTAAGATGGAATTCTACTTCTGTCCGAGTGGTGCCGCAACTTTTGAATTGCCTTATGTTGGAAACGGTGTGTTCTGCGGTCAGGATAAAATTGAGTTCAAGCAAGAAGGATGGGGGCGCGACCAACGCTATAAGTTCTTGATGACTTATGCTGATGGTAGTATACAGTATTGGGGAACCAAGAATACTACAGACTCTAATCCTGGTGCGGCTACTCCCGAAGATCCTTATTTCTACATTATGGAGACTCCTGATAACCAATGGGATCAGAAGTGGAAACTGAACAATGAATTCGATGGTGCGGCCGATGGCCACAATCCGGGTGCCATCACCAAGATTAGTGTGATATTCAATGTGGAGAACTATACTCATAAAGTGGAATTGGCCAACTAATTTAAGGAGAGATTATGAAAAAAATATTATTTTGTCTGCCCCTGCTTCTTTTGGCACTTCAATCGTGCGAGATAGAAGATGAGTATATGTATGATAAGGGGCTTTACACCATAGATTGGGATGCGGCTGCGACAGCAGTTCTGTGACCCTGATAGATCGTTTCTGGAATACGGAAGAGAATTATTTCAACTACGGGAATGACGGTTCAATCAAGGATTTCCATTATTGGCCGCAGGCTCATGCTATGGATGTGATGATAGATGCTTACAATCGTACCGGAGATAGCAAGTACAGCGACTTGTTCGACAAATGGTATGTCGGTATCAAGGCAAAGAACGGTGGCAGTTATTGGAACAACTTTTATGATGATATGGAGTGGATTGCTCTCACCATGATTCGCTTGTACGAAGTTACTGATGAAAACAAGTATCTGGAAACTTCTCAAGAGATGTGGAATGAAATCAAGACCGGTTGGAACGATTACGCAGGTGGTGGCATTGCTTGGACTCACGACCGGCTATGGAGCAAAAATGCTTGTTCCAACGGTCCTGCTGCTTTGATTGCTGCTCGTCTTTACCGTATTAACGGGAATCAGGAGGATTTGGATTGGGCTGTCAATATTTATAAATGGGAGCGTGAAAATTTATTTAACCCTGCTACCGGCGCCATCTATGATAATGTGAACGGTGAAACGGGTGAGTTGAGTACACTTTCTCTTTCTTATAACCAAGGTACATTCTTGGGTGCTGCTTACGAACTGTATAAGATCACAGGAGAAGAGTCCTATTTGAAAGATGCTCGTAAGGCTGCCAATTTCGGTATCAGTAATAGCAGCATGATAGATACTGGAAACAATTTACTTCGTGATGAAGGCGATGGTGACGGAGGTTTGTTTAAGGGTATTTTCATGCGTTATTATGTGCAGTTGATTATGGAACCGAATTTGGACCCCATATATAAGAAGAAATTCATCACTTTCTTTAACAATAATGCTGAAATCTTGTGGCGAAAGGGAATCAATAAACTTGATTTGCTGTATAATACTAACTGGGCAATGAACAATAGCGGTAACAACCATTTGACTACGCAGACAAGTGGTTGTACTTTGATTGAAGCCAAAGCTCTCTTTGAAAAGAGCCTGAAATAAGTTAGCAATTAAAAGTGTGTCGAAACTCAATCTGGTTATTGGGTTTCGGCACATTTTTTAGAGCCAGTTTTAATTGGCAGTTATTTTGGAAATAATGTTTTTAGAGACAACAGTTTTTTATATAAAATAAACACAAAAGATGAAACAGAATCAATATTTATTTCTACTGTTCGCCCTGATTGTTCTGACGGGCTGTGGCGGTACGCAGAAGAAATTAACCGAATATGTCAATCCTTTCTTGGGTACGGCTACTTTGTGGGAGCCTGAGGACTTAGGGTATACGCGCAAAATAAAGTCACGTACATGGGGTGCGGAAACTTATCCGGGTGCTACCTTGCCCAACGCAATGGTGCAGCTCAGCCCCGTTACACAGTTTCGTAGCGGTGCGGGCTATCAATATGAGGACACTGTGATTTATGGTTTTTCACATACTGCTAAAGGGCATTGGAACTTGTTGCATGTCCCCATGTTGCCAGTGGTGGGAACTATCGCTCCGGGTAATTATTGCTCCGGGTTTAGTCACGAGAAGGAATCTGCGCATCCGGGGTATTACCAAGTTTATCTGGAACGCTATAAAGTGAACGCCGAGTTGACCAGTACCTTGCGTTGTGCCTACCATAAATATACTTTCGGCAAGGGCGACGATAAGTCATTATTGGTAGACATCCGCCGTTCTAATAATGATGTCCGTGATTGGAAGATTGAGAAGGTTGACGATAATACGTTCACGGGTTATCAAGATGGCGATGGTAAAATCTACTTTTACGCTAAGACCAACTATAAAATAGGCCAAGTGGAAATGGTAAAAGACGACAAACATGAGGTGGCTGTGCTGCGTTTTATCGACAGCAAAGGTGTTGAACCTTTGGAAGTGAAGGCTGGTTTCTCGTTTGTGAGTATAGAGAATGCTCAAATGAATTTGAAGGCCGAAATGTTGAACAAAAGTTTTGCACAAGTGGCAGAAGAAGCCGATGCGGCTTGGGAAGCACTCCTCTCCAAGATTCAAGTTGCAGGTGGCACGGAACGTGAAAAGAGATTGTTTTATTCTACTTTCTTCCATGCTTTTAAATGGCCGGCTTTGCGTAGCGATGTGAATCATGAATATACTGATGTCCGTGGCGAAGTAGTGAATAACGGCTTCCACTATTACACTGACCCTTCTTTTTGGGACGATTATCGCAACAAACTGGTACTCATAGGTATGATTTCTCCCGATGTGACTACTGACATCATTAGGTCTATTATTGACAAAGGCGAGAAGCGTGACGGCTACATGCCCACCTTCTTCCATGGTGATCACGCTTCCACTTTTATTTCTGGTTCTTGGTTGCGTGGTTTGCATGATTTCGATCTGGAGCGTGCTTATAAGTTGATTCTGAAAAATGCTACGGTGCCCGGTAAAGGAGGACGTCGCTATTTGGATGAGTATATGGAGCGAGGTTGGATTGCTGAAAAAGACACAGTGAATGTACACATGGGACGAATACAAAGGGGCTGTGACCAAGACCCAGGAATATGCTTACGATGACTATGCCGTAGCCTTGGTAGCCAAGGAGCTGGGAGATGAAGCCAACTACAAGCTGATGATGGAACGCTCCAACAACTACAAGACGCTATTCGACCCCTCTACCGGCTTTTGGAGAGGTAAGATTGACGATGGTAGCTGGATTCAGGATTTCGATCCGTATTATCCCTATTACCAGTACATGTACCGTGAGGCCAATGCATGGAACGCCCTCTTCTTCGCCCCCCACGACCCCGAGGCATGATTAAGCTCTATCCCAGTAAAGAGGCGGTGGAGGCTAAACTGGATTCCTTATTCAGCGAACCGTGGAGAGGTTACGAGGCCCACAACCTGACCGGATTCATCGGAAACTATTGTCACGGAAACCAGCCGGGACACAGCATTCCTTACACCTATTATTTCATAGACAAACAAGAGAAAGCCCAATGCATTCTCGACAGCCTGATGAACCACTACTATGACATGGGTGCCGACAAGCTGGCTTATGCAGGGATGGATGATGCCGGCGAGATGTCTTCGTGGTATGTGCTCAATGCTATTGGACTTTACACTTATTCGCCTGCCGATCCTGAATATATTGTTACTGTTCCCTTGTTCGATAAAGTGACGTTCAATCTGAATGGTCGTCCCTTTACGATTGTGAAGAAAGGAAGCGGCAAGAAGATTATTGACATTACTTATGACGGTAAAAAGATTGACGGTTACTTTATCACCCATGACCAACTGAGGGAGGGCAAGGAACTGGTGATTACTACGGAATAGATAAACAATGGAGTTATGAAAAGAAATATACTGCTTCTATTCACATTCTTTGCTTGCATTACTGTACAAGGGCAGACTCCGGTTCGTTTGGTTGATCTGAGGAGCGAACATCTTGACAGACCTATAGGTTTGGATAATCCCGTTCCACGCCTTTCTTGGCGGATGGAAGATGGTAGGCAGGGAGCTGTGCAGACTTCCTGGCGGATTGTGGTAGACGAAGACTCGTTGAATGTGGTCAATGGCTGTGGCAGGATGTGGGATAGTGGAAAGAACGATTCCCGTAATCTGCTTGTGGCCTATGCGGGCAAAAAACTGCAGCCTTTCACTAGATATTATTGGAAAGTAATCTGCAGCGACATGGAATATAAGGAGACTGCTTCTCCTGTCTCTTACTTTGAAACGGGCATGATGGGGATGCAACATTGGCAAGGTGCTTGGATTGGCGATGGCAAGGATATTCATTATGGGCCTGCCCCTTACTTCCGAAAAGAGTTCAAGACCGGCAAAAAGGTAAAGTCAGCGCGTGCTATATTGCCGCTGCTGGACTATATGAGCTTTACATCAATGGCGAGAAGATAGGAGACCACTGCCTTGCCCCTCTCTATACCCGCTTTGATCGCCGCAACTTGTATGTGGCTTATGATGTGACTTCACAATTACAGAATGGTGACAACGCTATTGGCGTACTTTTGGGTAACGGCTGGTATAACCATCAATCCAAAGCAGTGTGGGACTTCGACCGTGCCCCTTGGCGCAACCGTCCCACTTTCTGTCTGGACTTGCGCATTACCTACACCGATGGAAGCGTGGAGACTATTCCCACCGATCTCAGTTGGCGGACAGCGTCGGGTGCAATCACTTTTAATAGTATCTATACTGGCGAGCACTACGATGCACGTCTGGAGCAGAAAGGATGGAGCACTCCGGAATTCGATGATTCCAAGTGGCGCGGAGTAGCCTATCGGAGTGTACCTTCTTCCAATGTCACTGCCCAGCAAGTACATCCCATCCGTAATGTAAAGATTTCCCCGCCGTCTCTTTCCGCAAAGTGGACGAGAAAACATACATCTATGATTTCGGGCAAAATATGTCCGGTGTGACTTGTATTCATGTTTCGGGTGAACGGGGAACGGAGGTCAGAATCAAACATGGCGAACGCTTACATCCAAATGGCCGCCTCGATCTCTCGAACATTGATGTCTACTTTCGAGGCGATAAGGAGAAAGACCCTTTTCAGACGGACATTCTCATTCTGAGTGGAGAAGAGGATGAGTTCATGCCCCGATTTAATTACAAGGGATTTCGTTATGTGGAGGTAGTGGCAGATAAGCCTATTGAGCTTGACCAAAACAGCTTGATTGCTTACTTCATGCACAGTGATGTGCCGGCAGTAGGTAGCTTGGAATCTTCGAGTCCACTGATAGGCAAGCTGCTCCATGCTGCCAATCACTCTTACCTTTCCAATCTGATGGGCTACCCCACCGATTGCCCTCAGCGCGAGAAGAACGGTTGGACTGGTGACGGTCATTTTGCCATTGAGGCAGCATTTTATAACTTTGATGGAATTACCGTTTACGAAAATGGTTGGCCGACCATCGTGACGAACAGCAGCCCAACGGAGTGCTGCCCGATATTATTCCAACTGGTGGATGGGGATATGGTACAGACAACGGGCTGGACTGGACTAGTACTATTGCCATCATCCCTTGGAATATCTACCTCTTCTACGGTGATAGCAAGCCCTTGAGCGATTGTTACGAGAGCATCAAACGTTATGTGGATTATGTGGAGCGTATCTCTAACAATCATCTCACTACGTGGGGGCGCGGAGACTGGGTGCGGTGAAGTCAAAATCCAATAAAGAGCTGACTTCCTCGGTCTACTTTTATGTAGATACCAAGATTTTGGCCGCTGCTGCCAAACTCTTCGGCAAACAGGCCGATTACGAATATTATAATGCCTTGTCGGAGGAGATAAAGCAAGCTGTCAATGATAAGTTCCTGAATCGAGAAACAGGCATCTATGCCGAAGGTTCACAAACCGAATTGAGTGTTCCCTTGCAATGGAAGATTGTGCCCGAAGATTGATAGGAAAAGTGGCAGCTAACTTGGCACATAAGGTAGAGGAGGACGGTTTTCACTTGGATGTGGGTGTATTAGGAGCTAAAGCTATTCTGAATGCACTCAGCGAAAATGGTTATGCTGAAACAGCTTATAAGGTGGCTGTACAGGACACTTATCCTTCATGGGGTTGGTGGATGGTGAACGGTGCCACTACGCTGCTCGAGAACTGGGATTTGCAGGCTACTCGTGACATCTCGGACAATCATATAATGTTCGGTGAAATAGGTGCTTGGTTCTACAAGGGGCTGGGAGGTATTTTCCCTGATCCCGCGCAACCTGGTTTTCAAAACATTCTGCTCCGTCCCCATTTCATAAAGGGATTGAAACGGTTTGAAGCTCGTCATCGGTCGCCTTACGGTGAAATTGTTTCTCGCTGGGAATGGAAAGGGAAATGTGTGCATTATGAAGTTACAGTGCCCGCTAACAGTACAGCTACACTCACTTTACCTGACAAGGCCGAGAATGTACGGGTGGTGGAACTGGCGGCAGGAAGATATGAGTTTATTGTAAAGTGACCTTGTACTTCATTTATGCTTGCAAATATGTAATTAGCGGGTTTGCCACGTTGTTGTGGCATAACTCGCTAATTTTTATAGTCGGTATGTTAAGGGATGGCTTTTTCATTCTTATAGCCTGATCTTTCCCTCCAACCGTATATCTTCCGACGAAGCCCCTATCAGCAGCTTCACCGTTCCGGGTTCTACAACGAACATCTGCTTTCCTTCGTTCCAATAGCCGAGCTCCTCTTTGGGCACGGTAAGCGTCACTTTCCGGGTTTCGCCGGCCTTGATGGGGATACGCTTGAAGGCGCGCAACTGCTTGGAAGGACGTTCCACTTTGGAGTCCGGATAGCTGGCATAGAGCTGTACGACTTCTTCTCCGTCGCGTCCGCTGGTATTCTTCACTGATACCGTCACGCGGATGTTCTTCTTGTCTTGCTTGACGGATTCAATCTTCTCGTACGTAAAGTCGGAATAGCTCAGACCATAGCCGAAAGGATAGAGCACAGGGCCTGGTGGTACATATACGTACGTCCGTTGCGGATGTCGTAGTCCATTATGTCGGGTAGGTCAGTGATGTCTTTCACCCACGTCTGTACGGTACGTCCGGCTGGATTCACCTTGCCAAAGAGTACGTCGGCCAGTCCGTTGCCCTGCTCCTGGCTGCAGTGGGTGATGTGGACGATGGCAGGCACGTGCTCCTGGCTCCAGTTGATGGTGTAGGGGAAACTGCTGACGAGCACCAGTATGGTATTGGGATTGGCTTTGAGCACCAGCTTCACCAAGTCTTCATCGGGCAGCATCAGCGATTTGCGGTCCACGGCTTCGCGGCGTCACTGGGGACGGGAGAGAACTTCCAGTCCGCACGTGTGCCGTAAGGATGGTTTCCTACACATACAATGGCGATGTCGGCGGCTGCGGCAGCCTTTTCCGCCTGGCCCATGCGGTTGTCTTCGGCGTGGATGACTTCGGTATCTTCCTTTACAGCATTGCGTATGCCGCTCAGAATCGTTGTTTCGTAAGGCGGGGTACCACTATACCAGTCTTGCACGATTTTGTCCGAATACGGGCCTATAACGGCTATTTTACGCAGCTTTCCGGCATCGAGTGGCAGGAGATTCTTGTTTTTCAATAACACCACAGACTTGGCGGTGACTTCCCGTGCCAGCCTACGGGCTTCTGCTGTCATGAAAGGCGGTGTCTCCGTACTGTCCTTTCCGATGGAGAGATAAGGGTTACGGGAGTGGTCCCCGTCCAGCAAGCCGAGCTTGAGGGCGACGAAGATATTCCCGCGGATAGCCTTGTCGATGTCGACTTCGGTCAGTAATCCCTTTTCCAGAGCTTCCTTGACGTAAGGAACGTATGCGTCGAGAAATTGTCCTGTGGTGG